>Ga0123355_10008925_pt1 | contig 15191 bp, 15 predicted proteins | sample TergutEmb28metaG_3_FD_89872 | JGI IMG/M metagenome (GOLD analysis project Ga0123355, IMG submission 89872) | Embiratermes neotenicus P1 segment gut microbial communities from Petit-Saut dam, French Guiana - Emb289 P1 | ecosystem: Host-associated > Arthropoda: Insects > Digestive system > Gut ...
CAGAAACATATCGGCACTTACGTCAAGACCAAAGATGTTTATGCCGAATACAAACGCCGTAAATTCAGTAAAAAATTCTATGCCGAGAACGCAAAGGCGATTGATGATTGCAAAGCCGCCAAAGCGTTCTTTGATGAACAGGGGCTGGCAAAGTTACCGACTATCAATTCACTAAAACAGGAATTTGCCACGCTGACTACCGAGAAGAAAAAGCTGTACGCTGGTTACTCTACCACCCGAAACCATATGCAAGAGATTTTGATGGCACAGCAAAATGTACAGCAGTTACTCGACTACCGTGATGAGGAAATTGGCAGAGCCAATGACCGAGATGTGCGGTAAAAAATAATTTTGAAAGGGGTTGTGTTCTATGGTTTTACGCAATCGGTACGATTGCCAGCAGACGTGAAAGCGGCTTAAAGCAAAAATCGCCTCACGGCGATTTTTGCAGGGGGCTTGGGGGAGCATTTCCCCCAACAAGCGGTATTTGTGCAACAAATACATTGCTTGCCACTTCTTTTGAACTTATTTTTCGCATTTGGCTCTTGTGGCGGCTTGAGCCGCCTTAATCTTTCTTGGGTATAAGTCTTTTATGAAGTGAGGCATCAACAAGGGATTTCATTTGTTGAATCGCCGTTGTGTTCAGTTGCCGCAGCCTGTCGGGTTGGGAAAGCCCCTGCCGAATGAGCAAAGCATTTATACTCTCGATGTTGGACAGGACAACCAACTGTTCCAGCGTGGCATAGTCACGCATATTTCCCTCTTTACCCGAATTTTCTGCCCGCCATTGTGCTGCCGTTTTTCCAAAGAGAGCCACATTCAAAAGGTCAGCTTCGTTGGCATAGACGAACGAGGCTTGTTGTTTGGTTATTTCTTCGGGGATGAGCCGCTCTTTCACGGCATCCGTATGAATACGATAATTGATTTTTGATAAAGTGCGTTGCAAATTCCATTCCAAAGATATGCGGCTGTTTTCCTCTTGCTTGAGCCGTTGATAATCTTTAATGATGTATAGTTCAAACTCCGCAGAAATCCAAGCGGCGAATTTGAACGCAATATCTTTGTGAGCAAAAGTAGCGGCGTATCGTCCTTGCTTTGAAGTCATACCGATGGCATTTACACTTTCGATCCAGCGTTTGGGTGTGAGTACAAAAGAGTTGCGACCAGCCTCACGGTCAATTACCTCAAATTCGAGGTAATTGAAATTTGGATTATGTATGCGTTCCCACAGCCCAAGAAATTCAATCGTGCTACGGTTTCGTATCCAGTTCTGTATTGTTTCGCTCGGATAATCCGCATTTCGATATTTAGCTATATCCGTCAAGCTGAAAAAATCATCATCCCCGCCATGCGAAAGCACAGCTATTTCTGTTCCCTGTGCTTTAATTGTGTTAGGTAAAATTTTTTGCGCCATTGGAAAGTCCTCCTGCTTACTTTTTCAAATCTTTTACGATACCCGCAATATTAGAAAGCTGCTCTGGTGTCAGAGCCTTTAAGTCTGAAATTATTTCGTTCAGCGTTTCGGGGTTTGCGGAATCCATGTCAAAAAAGTCTTTGGGCATTATGTTCAAATATTCGCATATATAAAGGAAGCCCCTCATGGACGGCATGGTTTTTCTGTTTTCAATGTTGTGGATATATGCCGCACCTTGCCCGATGGACAAGCTCATGTCTCGCGCAGAAACGCCCTTTGCCGTGCGGAGCTGGGCGACCCTTGTTCCCAAATATTTTTCTAAATCATCTACGTTAATCATTCGCACACCTCCATGTTCTATTGTAACGGACATAGATGGCATGTTTGTTCTGTGAAAACGACAATTTTTCTTGACTTGTTCTTACAGAAAGAATATAATTGAATAAGTATACTTTTTAAGAGAAATTATTGACGAAGAATGACGGCAGGGGTTGGTGATTGCTTAGAGTGCTATTGGAAATGGCAAAACAAGGCACTGTCATGCAGTGTGCAAAGCGATAAAGCATGGTCACGTTGTCCGCAATATCGTTTGAAAACAAAAAAACGCCCATTGCTGTAGCAATAGCCGTTATGGGTTTTCGTAGAGTAACTAACTCAATGAAAATGCGTTGACAAACCCTGTTCGCCAACGCTCTTTCAAGAAGCTATCTAACTTTTGACGGCGTATCAGTGCAACGCCTCCAGTTTGTTCATGTTGCTCCGCTTCATATCAAATGTCGGATGCACATATCGGTTGAGGGTTATGTTCACGTTGGCGTGACCGAGTATTTCGCTCAGGCTTTTGATGTCAAAACCAAGAGCGACACACCTAGTTGAAAACGTATGACGTAAGGCGTGAAAATTTGCATTTTTGATTTCGCATTTAGCTAGGTAAGACTTGAAACGGTATTGATATGTTCGAGGCTCAATGAAACGTCCCGCTTCTCCTGTTAATAAATATGCGTCTTGGAGAGTGGGGCGAAATTGTTTCAGCTTGTTGAGCAAACAATCAGGCAGAGGTATTGTCCTCACCGAAAAATTACTCTTAGGATCAGTAGTTATGATTTTGGTTTTTTCGGGAGACTCATCATCCAGTGTTTGAATCCTTTGCATGGTTCGGCTTATGTTTAGCACACCGTCTTCTAATGAAAAGTCGCTCCATAACGTCGAACATATTTCGCCAATGCGTATTCCTGTGTACAAGCAAACATAAATGCCGAGTTTGCTCTCGTCCATGTCGGTACAGAGGAATTTTTCGAGAGTGGACTGTTCCGTGACAGATAAAATTCGCATATTGTTTGGTTTTACTTTAGGCAAGGTCACGTTGATATTGCAGTCGCTTATCATTGATTCGTCTTTGCCATAACGCAGTGCAGACTTTATGACTGAAATAATATCTTTGACTGTTTTTACCGATAGTCCTTTGGCTCTGTTGTTATTTTCAGATTTGAGTTTGTCGGCAACAAATTTGTTCAACATAGCACTTGTTATGCTCGGCAAAGGTTCTCCTCCAAGCGTAGGCTTTATGTGCTTGTCGATAAGGTTGCGATACTTGACATAGGACGATTCTTTTAACCGCAAACGAGAATTTTCCAGCCATCGGTCAAGCAGTTCCCCGAAGAAATGAGTGTTCTCTGCCTTATGCGATTTCACCGTTATGCTGTCGTTTATATAAGGCAAGAGTAAAAACATTTTATCTTTGGCTTCCTTATAAGATCGTCCATAAAAATAAGAATAAACCGCCTTGCCGTGTTCGTTGTATCCTTTGATAGCACGAGCCTCCCAGCGACCATCTTTGCGTTTGTATATGTTTTCACCACGTTTAGCCATTTGGTTCACCATCCTTTCTCGATATATCTGACTAAATAAATGACGGCGATACGCCTCTGTGGAGGCAGTTTTCATGCACCACAAGTCGAATATCGCCGTCAGATATAATTGGAGTGTTAATATTTTACAGGAACAAAGAAGTTATTTAGCGAATTTTCATTTGCATATTGACAAGAGATTTGTCATTGTGTACAATTATTACCAAGCGTATCTGTGATGCGCTTACTGGTTCATCTTTCGCTTAGTTAGTTACTCTATGAAAGGGTGCGGAATACTCTGCGAAATTACTGTGGCCTTCCAATATTGCAAGTGGAGGTGGTTTTTATTTGAGTTATGAATTGGACGATTCGCGGAAAGAAGAACTGATTGATACCCTAACTGGCGAGCTGAGAGTGTTGCGAGCGAAGGCAAGAGTATCTCAGCAAGATATAGCCGATAGGATGGGGGTATCACGGCAGACCTACGGAATGATTGAAACTGAAAAACAACGCATGACATGGAATCACTTTATGGCTCTGCTACTACTTTTTAGAAGCAATGAAGGTACTGCTGAAATTATAGATCGGATAGGGGCATACCCACCGGAGTTGGAGCGATATATAAAACTTAGTTGCGATTCAAACAAACGATAGGTAGATGGAGTATTTGCGTCTGGCTGTTAGGCAATAGAAAGTTACGAGGAGGGATATTATAGATGGTTGTACAAGTTCACGACACTCGATGTTCGGGGTGTGGAGAGCCGGCTGATGTTGGACAAACAAAATGCAAGTATTGCAAAAAACCTGTGTTAATTTCAACATTCAATAGTGTTCATGCTATGCCTATGCCTATGATAAATCAGTACGCCGCTGCAAATAGGGAGGGGCTACAAAGCGACCCCAATAATAAAGATTTGAACAATTCTCTTGCCATGTGTTATCTGAAATTAAAGTTATATGACAAGGCTCTTGGCGCATTTGAGAAAGCAATGGAGGATAATTTTGATAACCCCGAAACTTTCTTTTATGCGGCAGTTTGTGTACTTGGAGGTAAAAAAGCATTTCTTGTTCAACGTCCTGCAATTGACAAAATTGAGGAATATATCAATGCTGCCCTGATGATTGAGCCACGAGGGGTATTCTATTACCTTTTAGCGTACATAAAGTACGACTACTTTGCACGCAAATCATTCAACACATCTCCGTCATATCAAGAAGCATTATCCTCTGCAACCGTTGCAGGCGTTTCGCCTTACGATATTGAACAATTATACGGAGTCTTGGGCGTTTCACGTCCTGATGTTTTGTAATGGCCGACAATACGAAGACTATTCCCTGATGTTAAAAAGCGGGCTTAATGTTTTAGGCGATTACAAATAAAAGCGAAAAAGGAGGACGGCTAAATTATGCAGATGGAAATTTGGCGTGGGAGCGGATAGCCTCTTTTTCGCGATGGGTTGCAACAACCCTTTCTTAAAAGTTGTGAAAAGTTCACACTAATGCCATTCGGTGTGTTTCTTTTCCAAATCAATGAATGGCACAAACACTTAAAATCGAGGAGGAAACAAAATGGCAGTAGCAACCCCCCAACAACTGAAAATTCTATGCGCTCAAAAAACACCCGACCAAACGAAAGTCATCGAGTATTTCTTAAAGCAAGAAGGCTGTATGTCAAAAAACATGACTGATGACGAGTATATGGCAAAGGTAAGAGCAAAACGAGATTCCCTCGGACTCAAAGCCAAAGCAATTAACAAAATTGGTCTTGATGAAGATGAAATCAAGGAAATTCCCCCAGCAATGTTTGAGGGCTTTGTGTTTAAGAACGCTTATGCCAAAAAGAGAGCCAATGGCTTGTGGGTAAGTTCCTCTTACCAAGTTTCATGGATTTTCTTTTCATCATCACAAGTATACTTATACTCACACACTTTCAACATGGATGAAGATAAAAAACTTGAAAGAACAGACGAGTTCTTCTACAAAGATGTTACTTCATTTTCAACCAGTTCAGAAACTGAAGAAGCCAGAGGCGTTGGCGATGAAAAGTTTGAAGTAGAAACTAATAAGTTCGCTATGGTTGTTCCGGGCGACAAAATGTATATGTCTATGGATGGTGTACCTAACGCCGAAGAAATAATCCAAGGCATGAAACAAAAACTCAGAGAAAAGAAACAGTAAACGAAAGGCGCATTGCATGAACGGCTTTCGATGACTTTGAAGGTCGTTCATGCTTGCGAACCCCCTAATATGGATGATGCCCCAAAGAAACTCAAGCGTTATATCAATGACCCCGTAATCAACAGATTGACTGCCCCAGAGAATAAATTGGTGCGACCAAAAATCAATTTCGTTAAGTCTGGTTTGGTTGTTTTTTCGTCCATTGCAGCTTGCCTTGCGCTCTCGTATATGATAGCGACAATGATTCATAGGAGTACAACTGTTCCAGCCAGTACATTCATGCCCATCTTTTTCGGTGTGAGCATTATGTTTTTAATGATATGTATCAAGTACATTGTTATTTGGTTTATTCACTTATATCAGCGATACGCAAAGTCTGAAACGAGATTAAGATGTTGTTTCACACCTTCATGTTCGGAATATGCTATTTTGGCTATTAAAAAATATGGGGCAATTAGAGGTGGCTCTAGGGCAATAAAGCGGCTGAAAAGATGCCGACCTCCCGGCGGTGAAGATTATCCGTAAAAAATATGAGGAGGAATGTTATGTTGGGAGTTTCAATAACTGAACTCGCCAATGGTGAGCGCATAGGGTTAAGTGCCGTTGAGATAACGGCTGTTCCTCATGTTTCAATTTTGCAAAAGCGTTACCAGAACACTGCTAATATAGATACTGAATATAAGCAAGACATGGCACGTCTACTTTCGGAAGTTTTCCAAAACTACAAGAACACCGTAAACAGTTGCCATGATGTTTCTTTAGAAATCTTGTGGACAACACAAGAAGTTAAAAACCAGCCGTATAAGGCTTCAATTTCATTGCATATTATTATTCGCACTATTGGAAGTAACGATGCGGATATTGAAAATACTATTTCATCGCTTCAAAGGATTTGTGAAGCCACACTTGATTTTGGAAAATATAACTATAAGGATGCTGATATAAGCGAATTAACTGCTCGTGTTCGCAATATAAGCGACCAATCCATAAAAGCTGTAGTGAAAAGCGAACGATTGGAAAACTTACAAAACAATCTTTTGCCTTTTTGCTTTTCGTTTGACAAAATTCCAGTTACTGAGAATGACATGGGGCGTGTTGTTAGTTCGCTGATTGACTATCCCGATTGTGCAATCTCCTTTCAGCTTATCCCTGTATCGTATTCGCCTGAAGAAGCGGCGGCAGTTGATAGTAATACACAAATGTTAGATACTCTTTCAAAAGGCGTTATGGATCATGGTATCGGTAACGTCAGTTTTGCGTTGGCAGAAAAACACGCAGAAACATATAAATACTACTCTCAAAACAAAAACACCGCGCAGTTTGCGTTTAATGTGCTTGTCTATGGAACATCAAGCGCAACTAATTCGATTGCCACAAGACTCCTTGCTCAACTAAACAATAGTAGCGAACTCCGCATTGTATCGTTGTCTACACAGGAAATACAAAAGGATAATGGTTTCTATCCACTTCCTTGGGCGGCACATGAGATAATTCTTGGCACAGAACGAAATCCCTCCGTTTGGAATGTAGGGCAAAACCTAAATGCTTTTTATAATTTGCCATATGTGATTACAGCGGAAGAGGCATCCGAATTATTCCGGCTTCCCATTGGAAGTGATACCGTATTTGCAGGGCTTCAAGTAAATGAATCTGGCAAAGCAAGCCGTACATATGCTGATAATGTTGTTGGCGGCGGCGATATTGTGGTAGGCGCATTAAAATCTTCGTCAAAGGAAGATACAATCGGCATTTCATTAAAAGATTTAACCAAGCATATGTTGGTTGTTGGCACACCGGGGTCTGGTAAAACAACTTTTTCCGTAAGCCTACTTGATCGCCTTTGGAAAGACCACCAAATACCGTTTTTGGTAATTGAACCCGCCAAAAATGAGTACCGTGCTTTAGTGCAAAGCATTCCCGATTTACAAGTGTTTACACCGGGTAAGAACTTTATCTCACCCTTTGTTTTCAATCCTTTTGTGCCGCCTAAAAACGTAAAACTGGAAACATATAAATCTACTTTGAAAACAGCATTTGCGGCTGCGGTGTCTATGTCCTCGCCGTTAGATAAGATTTTTGAAGAAACGGTCAATAACTGTTACTCAGACTTTCGTTGGCTTGACACATACACTTCCGACAACATGGGGCAAACATTCAACATTGCCGATTTCATAAAGTGCTTCGAGGAAACATTTGAGGCAATTGGGTATACAGGCGATGCAAAAAATATCGGACGAGCTGGATTGGTGCGTTTACAAAGCCTTGTAAATCTGTTTGATAACTATTTCTCTATACCTATTGAGGACTTACTTACCAAGCCAACCGTAATCGAACTTGCCGCAATTGAGAATAGCGATCAAAAGGCTTTGATTATTTCTATATTGCTACTTTCGATTTTGGCGTATGTAAATAGCAATTACATTGGCGAGGGCAGCTTGCGGAATGTAATTCTTTTAGAAGAAGCCCATGTATTGCTTGATGCAGATGCTAACGCAGGAGAAGGCGAAGCTAATCCGAGTGCAATTGCACAAGGGTTAGTTAAGCGTATGCTTGCTGAAATTCGTTCATATGGCGTAGGTGTCATTATTGCTGACCAGTCACCTCGAAAAGTTACGGTTGATGTTGTGGCACTTACTGACATCAAACTCGCTTTCCGTTTAGTTGAGGCAACTGATAAGCAGATGTTAGCGGACAGTTCTAATATGAGTGAAAATCAAGAACAAAGGCTTGCGAAACTGAAACCCGGTGAAGCATTCCTGTTTTTTGGCAGACTTGATGAGCCGGAGGAAATAAAAACAGAGGATTATCGACTTGCAAACAACATAAACATAACGCTTTCAGATGATGGGATAAAATCATTGTCAACATATTGGAATGACCGCAAGGACAAATTGTGCCCTTACCCCGAATGCTCTTATTGCCAATATTGTACTGCTGGATGCGATTACAATAAACGGATATTAGGTCGCGAAGTAGCTAGACGCATTTTTGTTAAAAACTTTAAGTCGGATAGCTCCGATTCTTCGGAAGTTAAAAAGGTTTTCAAACAAATGGCAGCTTTAATTAAGCACGAGTTGAATGATGAAATATACGACCAACATTTGCTTGCCTGTGTGGAGCTTCATTTGTTACGGCGCATTAGGTATGGAACTAAAATTAAAATTTCTGATGCAACCGTAAAAGTAACTTTGTCAAAGATTTGAGGTGAGGCTTAATGGCTGGACGTTATGAAATGGGTCGTGATGTGAGCAACGATATTCGGACTGACATCGGGCGCAACAGCGGAAATGACCGCCAATTTGATTATGGAGGCGACCTTTCAAAGAGTGAAGGTGTGGACTTGAACGATGGAGCAACTGACACCACTGCCTTTAACGAAAGCAGCGAAGTTGGCGAAGTCGGAAAAGACCTAAATGAAGCAAATGATGAGCAATTAGACACTATACTTGACGATTTCAAAGATGATAATTGGAGCGATTTGTCGTTAGAAGAACAAAAACAATCCATGACAGACCTCGCTGATTTTGTTGCCGCAGATACAGGAAATGAAAACCCACCAGAGATTGTTTTTCGTGATGATATGCCGGATGGTTCATATGGTGGGTACAGCCCAGACACTAATACGATAGAAATTAACGCAAATATGTTGGATGATTCCAATGAAGCGGCTGATACAATAGCACATGAAATGTGGCACGCTTATCAAGAACAAGCTGCCAATGATCCGAACAATCCTCGCGCCCAAGAATATCAAGAAGGTTTTGACAACTACATCACCCCGGATATAGACTTTGAGGGCTATGAGGATCAAATGGTTGAAGCCGAAGCAAGAGAATACGCACAAGGCTTCAAAGATAGAATTGCCGTACTGAAAGGAGCTGCATAACAATGGAAAAAATTATAGATTATTTGATAAATGAACGTAAGCAGAAGCCACAGGTTGTTGAAAAAGTTACGGCCTCTTTTGTGCGGCATGATGATATACGAAAAGAGCTTGAAAATTGGCTGGAACAACGCAGTTATCCGCAAGACAATCCGATTTCTGTTGAAGGCTATACAGCAGAAGCAGTATCAAAACTTGCTCCGTTTATGGACGGCGTTGGAGTGTACAATTTCTTGATTACGCTTAGGGAACGCCCTGATAACGGAAAGCGAATAATTGCAGAGGGATTCAAAAGAAAGTAATGCTTTTTAAGATTATTCGTGAATCGAGGTGACACAAGTGGACGAAGAGTTTGATTCCGGCGGTGATGTTGGTGCTGATGTTAGTTCTGATACTGGAAGCGATTTAAGCAGCGATTCGAGCGCAGACTTTGGCAGCGATTTAGCAAGCGATGACGGTGCTGATTTAAGCGGCAGTGACTTTGAGAGTGATATTATTACCGATTCTGGAGAAGATTTAAGTGCAGTTTCAGATAGTGATCTCGGTGGTGATGAAGGGGCTGATTTGAATGGCTCTGATTTTGATACCGCCGATGATGGAATAGAAATGAGCGAAGATTCCAGCATAGATGAAGAAATCGGCGATGATTTGAACGCTGATGATGGTATTTCAGAAGAAGTGGGAGACGATTTGAACGCAGACGATAGTATGTCTGATTCAGATAATTTAGATGAAAATGTAGATTTTGAGCAAGATATAGGCGATAATGTTACTAACGGTTTAGATGAAGATTTGAACTCCGAAGCCACTGATGTTTCTGATGACTCAACGCTTGAAACGATAGAAGAACCGTCCGTAGACACCGAAGCGGAAGCCGTGGATGAACAACCCACCGACACCGAAACGGAAGCTGTAGACGAGCAACCTACAGATACTGAAACGGAAGCCGTAGATGAACAGCCTACAGACACTGAAACGGAAGCCGTAGATGAACAGCCTACCGATACTGAAACGGAAGCCGTAGATGAACAGCCTACAGACACTGAAACGGAAGCCGTAGATGAACAGCCTACCGATACTGAAACGGAAGCCGTAGATGAACAGCCTACCGATACTGAAACGGAAGCCGTGGACGAACAGCATACAGACACTGAAACGGAAGTCGTGGATGAACAACCTACGAACACCGAAACGGAAGCCGTGGATGAACAACCTACGGACACCGAAACGGAAGTTGTAGACGAGCAGCCTACAGACACCGAAATGGAAGTCGTGGATGAACAACCTACGGACACCGAAGCGGAAGTCATAGATGAACAGCCTACGGACACCGAAGCGGAAGACATGGATGAACAGCTTACAGACACTGAAACGGAAGCCATAGACGAGCAACCATCCGACATAAGTGGTGAAGCTACCCACGATAGACCAACTTATGATGATACGAAAATTGATGACGCTTGGAATCAATATACGAACCCCGAAACAGGAGAAATACAAGACCCATCGGGGAATGATGTTGTAAGAAAACCCTATACTGACAGCAGGCCGTCATATGGAGATACCCAAGTTGAGGATGTATGGAATCAACACGTTGACCCGGAAACAGGCAGAGTGACAGACCCAACTGGTGCAGAAATAGAATGGGATAGAGACAAGCCAAGAGATGGACAATGGGATATGGGGCATATCCCCGGTCAACAATATAGGGATGTTCACGCACAATATATGAATGGTGAAATAACAAAAGATGAGTTTTTGAACTGGTATAGAGATCCCTCAAATTATCGGCCTGAACTGCCGTCTACAAATAGGGGCAGAGGGCATGAATCAACGTAAGGAGTGATAATATGGCAACGATTCATACAAATTATGGTGCGTGTATGGTTTCACGAAACATATACGAAGGAAAAGGTAACTTGAAGTGGTGTACAAGAGAAGTTAGCAAGCGAGATATTGATAACGGTTGGCGTTTTTTGTCCGACATAGATACTGCTGATTATCTTGCTGATACAAATAATTGGTGTATTTTAGCATTTGAAACTGTCGCTGAAATTGAGCCTGCGCTCTTTGCCATATACAATATGCCTGTGGGGACAGATTTGACTTTGATGCAAGACGGTACTCGTAAATATTTTGTTGATAGAAAATCTGGCGAACCTATAGAGCCAGCATATTAAATAAGGGAGGACATTCATTATGCCACTTTTTGGAAGAAATCCAAACGAAACAGCTTTTGCTGGCGGTAAAAAAAATTGGGCTGATGTAATTAAAAACTCTGGTCCGGGCAATCTTCTTATTTGGCGGCAGCCAGAAGAAGATTTTAATACAAATTCAACGCTCATAGTTATGCCCGGTGAAGAAGCAATCTTTATCAAGGGTGGCGTTATTGAGCAAACCTTCGATAATGGTACTTACAAACTATCAACAGAAAACTATCCATTTATAAGTCGCTTACGAAACGCATTCACGGGCGGTATTAGCACATTTAACTGTGTAGTCTACTTTGTCCGTAAAGCGCATAGCATGGAAATTCTGTGGGGAACATCTTCCCCTATTCAAGTGCGTGACAAGCTACTTGGAATTGCTACCAAACTCCGTGCAAGAGGTTCATACAAAATACAAGTTGACAATCCTCAAAAATTCCTAACCAAACTTGTGGGAAATAATATCAATGTTGTAGATCAACAAGAGCTTGTGGATGATTACTTTGCAAACGAATTTCAAAGCAAGGTAAAGTCGAGCATTACTCGCGCTCTTAATGAAACGCTGACAGAACTTCTTGGAATAGAAGCACGTCTGGACGAATTTTCCGAAGTAGTTGAGCCATTCTTTGGGGAAGTTTTTGAAGATTATGGCTTAAAAATGATTAAATTCACGATTTCTGCACTTGATTTGGATGATGACGAATTACGCCGCCGCTACGATGAAATAGGCATGGAAGGCATTTCAAAACTACGTCATGCTCAAGCAGATGCGGGTGTTATGGATATTCTCGGTGACGAACGGTGGAGACTGCAACAGTCTAAAGACATTTTACGTGATATGGCAAACAATCCCGGTGCAGGAGGATTGGCAGCCGCTGGCGCGGGCATTGGAATGGGAATGGGTGCGGGAAGTGCTTTTGCTGGAATGGCTAACCAATTTCTTAATCCAATGCAACCCGCCGCACACGCTACTCCCGGCGCACCAGCTCCATCAGGGAGGTTCGCAACAAAAGCCGCATCAGAAAGTGCATCAACGCCGCCAGCGAGTGCTGATGACCCTGTAGCAACATTGAAAAAACTTAAAGAGATGCTAGATTTAGGTTTAATTGAACAAGCCGAGTTTGATACGAAAAAAGCGGAAATTATGAACAGGATGTAGGAGGAGAGCAACATGAACCATGATAGCTACGAATATCGAACCAGAGAAAAATCTAAAAATCGTAAAATGAGTGTCTTATGGATTGTTCTTAACCTCATTTTCTTAATTGTTTTTAATGTTTTTTTCTTTATACTAGGCGGTACAGAGCATAATTCGTCTGTATGGATTTCCTATGGCTTTATTCACTTTTCATACCTAATGTTGGTGCTTACACCAATCCTCACAAGGAAAGGTAAAAGTTCAGCAATATTTGGATTTGCCCTTTATTCAATATCAGCAACTTATTTCTTCGTAGCACTTATTATGGGTATTATATTTATACTAATTGCTCCCGAAAGCCATACAGCCGCGCTTTTGATTCAACTTAGCATTGCAGGGATATATGGCATCATCTTGATTGCAAATATGCTTGCTAATGAGCATACCGCTGATGCTGAAGAAGAAAGACAAAATCAAATTGAGTATGTTAAAACTGCTGCTACTCAATTAAAAGTAATTTTGGATGATGTTAAAGATAGAGAGGCCAAGAGAAAAGTAGAGGCGGTGTATGATGCGGTCTATACAAGCCCTGTAAAATCTCATGCAAATTTAGAGCAAATGGAGCGAAGAATTTTAGTCTTAATAGGTGATCTTGACAGTGCAGTTGTAAAAGGAGACAAAGAGACTATTATCTCTATAGCGAAATCGTTACTGTCCGCAGTAAACGAAAGGAATAGCCGTCTTAAAAATCTTCATGCTTAATACTGATGTACAAGTGATATTATTTGATTTTACAATGGGGGCTGTCTCGTTAAGCATTTCTTATGAATAATATTCATATCTCGTATAAATGCACACGAGCAGAACCCAGTAAAAAGGCACTTGCCACTCATCAATATGATGAGAAACAAGTGCCTTTATTCATGTTATTCAGTTGAAAATGCTTAACGAGACAGCCCCTATTATATTTGGGATATTTTTTTGTTATTCACATAACACATGTTGATACTTACCATCTTTTTCTTTATAATAATCAGTAGTGTGTCAATCACTTTACGATTTACAAACATTGGCGGCAAGTGATATGTTCTTCTCTCTTGCCGCCACTTTAATTATACAGACAGGAGGTTTATCATGCCATCATCACCGAACCAGCGTACCAAGTTGCTGTATCTACGGAAAATACTGCTCGAAAAGACAGACGAGCAAAATCCTATGACGATGCCGGAAATTATCTCTGCACTCGCTACATACGACATCCATGCAGAACGGAAATCCATTTACAACGATATGGAAATTTTACGACAGTACGGCGTAGACATTGAAATCCAAAAGGGCAAAGTGCCGAAATATTATGTTGGACACCGCCAGTTTGAATTGCCTGAATTAAAGCTGTTGGTAGATGCCGTTCAATCTTCCCGCTTTATTACCGAGAAAAAGAGCGAGGAACTCATAGCCAAGCTATCCGCTCTCACTAGCCAACCCCAAGCACAGAGCCTAAAACGACAAATCTATGTAGCTGGCCGCCTTAAGTCAATCAATGAGCAATCCTACTACAGCGTTGATGCAGTCCATGCCGCCGTAAATGAGGGTAAGAAAGTCACGTTTCGATACTTCGATTATGATGTTCATAAAAAGCGGGTGTTTCGTAAAGAGGGTGCAACATACGAGGTTACGCCCATTACTCTCTGCTGGGATAGCGACAAATACTACCTTGTAGCATATAACGCCGAGTTCAACGAATTGCGGAACTACCGTGTAGATCGTATGGACAATGTTGCAGTATCGGAAATTAAAGGCGATGATTATGACAAGGGTAAATTCGGCATAACCGAGCATATCAAGGGTATGTTTGGGATGTTCAGTGGCAAGGTTGTTCGAGCAAGGTTGTCTTTTGATAATAGCTTTGTCAACGTGGTTTTGGACTACTTCGGCAAAAGCACCACAATCTCGCCAAAAGACAATGGGCTGTTTGAAGTCGTTGTGGACGTAACGGTTAGCCCTGTGTTCTTGGGGTGGATTTTCCAATTTGGCGGCAAAGCTCAAATCATCTCGCCGGACAGCTTGGTTGATGCCATGAAGGACTTGATAACTGCAAATGCAGGATTTTATTCTTAGCTGTCCAACCACAAGGACACCATGCAAATTTCTGCTATGCTGTCCGTACCAATGGACACCTTATCTGCTATACTATTTTCACAAAGCAAAGAAAGCGGCGTACAAGCCGCTAAAAAAATCCCTTGCAGTTCGCAAATAGGCGAACGAACAAAATCGAACATTTACGAACCAAAAAGGAGGCGAAAATGTTGTGAACGATTATCAGAGATTCGGTGCGTTCTTGAAAGACAGGCGCAACGAGCATGAAATATCCATAAGACCGATGGCAGAGCGAGTAGGCATATCGGCGGGGCATTATTGTGATATAGAATCCGGGCGGCGTTCCCCTGCTGACCGTGAGTTTTTAGATGCGGTTGTCGGAATTTTGAATCTAAACAGCGAGGATAAACAGACTCTCTATGATTTA
>Ga0123355_10008926_pt1 | contig 15190 bp, 8 predicted proteins | sample TergutEmb28metaG_3_FD_89872 | JGI IMG/M metagenome (GOLD analysis project Ga0123355, IMG submission 89872) | Embiratermes neotenicus P1 segment gut microbial communities from Petit-Saut dam, French Guiana - Emb289 P1 | ecosystem: Host-associated > Arthropoda: Insects > Digestive system > Gut ...
CTCGTCCTCAACCCATTTCAAAACGAAACGCATATAAAAGGACAAAACCCCATGACTACACATGAAACACTAAAACAGCATTTTGGATACGACACCTTCCGCGAGGGACAAGAAACACTTATTGAAGAAATTCTATCGGGCAGGGACGCGCTTGGCATTATGCCCACTGGCGCGGGAAAATCGCTGTGCTTTCAAGTGCCTGCATTAATGTTTGACGGGATTTCTATTATTATTTCGCCGCTGATTTCCTTGATGAAAGACCAAGTAAACGCGCTAACGCAATCGGGAATAGCGGCGGCATTTATCAATTCGTCACTAACCGAACGGCAAATCGCGAAAGCCCTAACCAACGCCCAAAACGGCGCGTACAAACTAATCTACATAGCACCCGAACGGCTGTTGACCAGCGAGTTTTTGCATTTTGCACATCACGCGAATATTTCCATGCTTACCGTTGACGAGGCGCATTGTATCTCGCAATGGGGGCAGGATTTCCGTCCTAGTTACACGACAATTCCGCAATTTATCGCGCAGTTACAAAAACGCCCCGTTGTGTCGGCGTTTACGGCAACGGCCACGCCGCGTGTTCGCGAAGATATTTTGGCGCAACTTGTTTTGCAAAATCCTGCTGTGTTGGTGTCGGGCTTCGACCGTCCCAATTTGTATTTCGATGTGAAAAATCCTAAAGATAAATTTGCGGCATTGTCGCAATTTTTGGACGACAAGAAAACCCGTAGTGGCATAGTATATTGCACAACCCGCGCCAATGTGGAGGAAGTCTGCGCAAGCTTAAATAACCATGGCTACAGCGCGTCGCGCTACCACGCGGGGCTTTCCGATTACGAGCGGCACAATAATCAAGATGACTTCCTTCACGACCGTGTGCAAATTATGGTGGCAACAAACGCATTTGGAATGGGAATAGACAAATCCAATGTGTCATTCGTGGTGCATTACAACATGCCAAAAGACCTAGAGGGATATTATCAAGAAGCTGGCAGAGCAGGCCGCGACGGCGAACCAGCCGATTGCCTTCTGCTATACAGTCGCGGCGACGTAAGCACAAACCTATGGCTAATAGACAACGCCCGCGATGTAGAATACGCCGACGTAGAAACAGAAGCTGCCCTAAAAAAACGCAACATAGAACGCCTACAACAAATGGAACATTTTTGCACAACCAGCAACTGCCTAAGAAAAACCATCCTAAGCTACTTTGGCGAAAATAGCGAAAATAACGAAAACTCCAAAACAAAAGAAAACTGCGGCAACTGCATAAACTGCGAAACTCCATTCCAAATAAAAGACATCACAATAGACGCACAACAAATAATCTCCTGCGTAGCCCGCATGAAAGAACGCTTCGGCATGACCATGGTAACAGATGTTCTGCGCGGTAGAAAAAACGCAAAGGTATTAAACTTTGGGCTGGAAAAGCTTTCGACTTTTGGCATAAACACAAAATCTGCCGCGCAACTTAGCGAAATCATTACATTCTTAATAAACGAAAGCTACCTACACAAAACAGCCGAGAAATTCCCAATAATTCAACTAGGCGTGAACGCAAAGGCGGCATTAAAACCCACCGCGCAAATCCAAATGAAAACAGCAACCACCACTGCACAAACACGTTTCGCCAACGATGCCGATGCAAGATATTCCAAGTCGCGCAAACGCCTAGAATCAGGAACATTCAACGCCGCAAAACCCGTAAACCCAATAGTCCTAGCCGCCCTAAAAGAACTACGCCTAAAAATTGCAAAGGAACAAAATCAACCTGCATTCGTAATATTCCACGACAGCACCCTAACCGACATGAGCATGAAACTACCAACCACCACAGAAGAACTAATGCAAGTATCGGGCGTAGGCAAAGTAAAAGCCGAAAAATACGGCGAACAATTTTTACAAGCAATAAAAGAATTAGAAACTGGCGAAATGGAAGAAATCTCACCCCAAGCCCCACCAGAACTAGACCACACCAAAATAGAAATCAGCCCAGAACCCCTACCAATAAGCATAGTAGCCGACAAGGTAAACTGCGTCCTTTTAGAAAGCGGCTACGACAAAATAAGCGGTCAACGCATAAACGATTGGCTAGTTTCCAAAGGCCTACTAGCCGTAATAACGCGAGGCACAAGAACCAACAAAACCCCAACCCCTCAAGGCAACGCCCAAGGAATAACAACTGAGTCACGTACCATTCGCGACCAAGAGGTGCAAGTAAATATGTACAGCCAAGCAATACAGGAATACATCGCCAAAAATGTTTTAGAGATTTTAAGAAATTAGGGAGTGTTGCCATTATAAAAATGGCAACACTCCCTAAACTTCAAGATATAGTGCATTTGACCAAGCTTTAAGAACCTGCGGTCAATAAAATCACGCCGAATTGACATAAAAACGAAACCTTTCAGCAATTTTATTGACCGCAGGTTCTAATAACTGGGGCGCAAAATTTGAAAAAGCGTGATTAACAAGGTAAGAAATCCACACACAACGGCAGTGATTATTAACCATAGAGGTAAGGTTGCAAGAATTGTCGCTATCAAACCGTATGCGCTAAAAATCAAAATCACGCAAGAAATCGCGGCTATTAGAAATGCTACGGCTAGGCTAAGTGTCAAAATATCGGGTAGCATGGTAGAACCGCCGCTTTGGTATTGGAATGGTTCGCGTTCGTTGGGGTTGAATTTTTTTAAAATATCGTAGGGTGGTTTTGTTGTGGTGTAATTTGTTTTAATCCAACTGCTTATCTCCTTGCCCAGTTGGGTTAAATTTGTTTGTCCCGACATTCGCCCTGCGAATGACCTAAACTTTGACGCAGTGGCAAACAGCGTTTCAAAGGAATTTGTATCGCCCAATTCGTTGATGATTACTAAAATTTTGTTTCGTAGGGATTTGTAAATTTCCTCTGTTATGTGGCGTTCGTAATGGTTGTCTTCTAGTATGTGCATTGCTTCGTATAAATTTGTTAAATCTTCTTTGGGGGTGCGCTGGGGGTTTTTGTAGTTTAGGAACATATCGGCGGCTACTTGACGAAGCTCAATTTTTTCGACAACGGCTTCGTATACGGCGCGTGATAATGCCCATTCTACAGAAATGTTTGGGGTGTTGTTAAACCAGTATTCCATACGCATTAGGAAGTAGCGGTAATCTACGCTCCAGCCCTTGTGGATTCCTGCAAAATTGCCTTGTCGGCCTATTGTTTCGTCAAATTTCACGGCGCAATTCAAAATATGTGCGTGTCCTGTTGAGCCTAGGCTGGTGAATGTTTCGGCTAGTTGTTTTACGGCTTTGGGTGTCATGGTTTTGTACAACGAACCAATATCGCCAAGCCCCGATAATTTCACACCCAAGTGCGTGAAGATTGGGTCGGAATCGGAAAAGCCGCAATCTGTGCGAAGCACATTCAGCCATTTGATAATTTCCTCCATTTTTTCGTCGTTGGAGATGTACTCGCGGGTGTCTAATGTGCGGTCTATTTCCTCTATGAAAATTTTGCGAATATCGTCCGTGCCAACATCATTTTGCAGGTACAGGCTTAACTTCTTGTTTTCGTGCAGGTACGGGACGTACTTTCGCATTTGTGCGGGGTCTTTTAGTGCGTCCGATTGCCAGTATAGATGTAACAGGTTTTGCAACGCGCTAGTCTTGTCGTGTTGCTGTAGGTTTTGGATTCCATTCAAAATATTGTCAAGTTGCTTTGCGCTGGGGGGGCTTAGGTTTGCGATTTTCTCGCGGTTGAATTTCTCCAGTAGGAAAAATGCCTTTGATGCTGTTTCGTTGCGGGCTACGTTTTCCCATGAGGTTATATCTAAATTCATTTGTCGTTTCGCGTCTTTTAACAATAGCGCGATTTTTTTATACTCTTCAACGCGGTTTACGCCATCTGCGAATGTTGCGGCTACGCTATTGTTCGCGTGGTTTGACAATACTGCCGCCGCTTCGTCTGCGCTTTTTTTGTCCTGCCCCGTTAGCAGCAACGCGAATAACTCTACTGCTTCGGCTACTTTTGTTTCGTCTGTGCCGTCTTTTAGCACTTTGGCGTAATATTGCATTAGCGGCTCTAGCTTCTGCCATTCGTTGTTCGAGAATAATCTGTCGGCTAGGGGTTTTGTAAATTGTCGCGCTTGAATTTGGTCGCCAACTTTGAAATCACTGTTCGCAAGCAGACAGATTGAACGCACTGTTGCATCATGTATTTTTGACGTAGGGACATTATCCATTTGCTCCATGAACACTCTGAAAATGCTGGTTAGCATTAGTTTGTTTGTGAAAAACTTCTCCAAGTTTTTGCCGAACGCACTAACCAAACTGTTAATCGCACGCGAAGACATTTCAAAGGTCAAAATTTTTGTGTCGTAATTGTTCACATGAAAATTAGCCCACAGCCAGAAACAATGCGCAAATGCGTAAAATGGCATTTTGTCTGTGAGTTGCTTGTATTTATCAAACATGTAGTCTGTCATTGTTTTTATGGTGTCGGGTTTGTCTATGTTTTCCCAGTACCATTTGGCTAGTTCTTGTTGTTCGAGGGTTATGTCATCTATGTTTTTGTGACGGCTTTCGCCTGTTAGGTCTACCACTGCTGATGTTGTGTCGTGTGGTGGTTTTTCTCCTGCGTAGCATAGTAATTGGATTCCGTTTACATCTTCGGTCGCGCCCGTCCAGCGGGATACTGCCCCGAATTTCCCCACAATCCACGGCGGTAAAATTGTTAGCATTGCGTGAATTAACATTTCGCCATTGCTTCCTTCGGGAAGAAGAACGGCTACTTTTTGTTCGCCCTTATGCGGCGCGATTGCCTTGCCTAGGGATATGAAAAATTTCATGAAATTACTTACATCAAAACCCATGTTTACCCAGTCTTCGCGGGTGAATATTTTTGTTTCTTGGTAATCATCGGGGTGCGGGTCGAACTCTGCTGAATATTTCGGCGGGGTATCTTCGGAAACGCGCTTTAGAAAACTGTTGTACGGCTCGAAGGATTCCAGTTGAAATGCGCGTTGCGGATATTTCAGAAATTTGTCGTTGGCTTCCTTTGAAAATACCAACCCAAAACTATATTGCACAACGCCGCGTTTTGTGATTTCGTCATTTACAAAATAGCTTCGCCCTACAACTGTTGAATCGGGCGTAGGGTGGAATACACGTAGCAGAGAATTTTCTAAATCATACCCTGCAATTGACGGTTGCGTTCCCGCTAACATGGGGTTTAATTTATGATAAATTACATCGCTTGTGTCGGGCGCGAAAAGACCATCTGTAAGCTCCACGGTAAACGTGCCAGGGTTTTTCGTGCGTGAACCGTATTCGTACCACGAGCGTGTGTAGATATGATGTCCCGTCATGTTCTCCACCTTCCGAAAAGTCCTTTTTTGGCGGGCTTTTGTCGTGTTTCTTGCATTGTTATTGCCTCGCCTGCGATTTCGTCCCATGCATTACAAAATGTTCTGCCCCATGCGTTTACTGCCGCTAAATATTTTGTGTTGCGTCCTAATGCCGCGTCGCGAGTTTCCATATCTGGAGTGCGGATTTCCACCTCGTCAAAGGGCGGGACTATGTTTAGACGCATTAACATTCGGATAAACGGGTCGGCTACCCGCCACGGTTTTATTGCCGCTGGCGTAGTGACGTAACTTCCTGGCCCTAACTCACCATCTTGTTCGTATGTTATGTCAATTGGGATTTTGCTTAACGCCGATACAAGCCCACAAAATGTATTGCCGAAATTCTTCTCAAGCATTTTTATTACATTTGGCGAAAGATTTTGCAAAATACGTTCCACGTCCCTGTCGATTTCGTGGAAGTACTGTTTATCGAAACTAGCTTGTTGCCACGATGATAGCGTTGGGAATGAGCGTTCCACGCCCTTTTGTTCAAGCCGCTGAACATTTTGCGTATTGAAAAAATGGTCGCCTTTTGTAACAACTACTGCGGTTGGTTGGTTGATTTTTTTTCCGCTTGCCATTAGCGGAACGACCTTGCCTGTTAGAACTTCATCAAGGTCGTCGATATATTTCAGCTTTACTTTGTCCATGTTTTCGCTATCGCCGTCACTGCGGAATACATTACGATTTGTAAATGTAAACGGGTCAAGCATCATTATAAAGGCATCAAATAACGGGAACTGGCTTGCGATTTTATAAAGCTCTTCTGTTTTGTCGGGGTTTGTTAAATATTCCCCTGGCATGTCGCGAAGAAATAGCAATGCATTATTGCTTTTCCCACCCTTAAAATCCACGGAAATATCCAAAACAAGCGGCTCATTACCAAACGAAAATGTTGAGAATGGCAATTTGCCCTCGTCAAATAAATCGTCGGACATTTTTTTTAGCGAGGTGTCGCCCTCTCCCCCGCCCGATAGAACAGTTACCAGTAGCTTTGCAATTCCGCGAGAGCCGCCGCCTTCTGGAGGTAGCAAATATCCGCCGTCTATTTTCAAGGCTTTGTGCAATGCAATTAAATACATCGTTTTGCCAGAACTACTGGGCCCTAGCATCAGAAGTACATAGCTGGCTTTCATTCCTGCTGCGTTCATTAGTTCCTTTTCGCATTCGCAATAGCGGCGGCGATAGGTTGTTGTTGTTTCGTAGCCGTCTTTGCGGGTTGTTATTTCTACGCCTATTAGCAGGTCGTCTTTGTATTCGGGCTTGTTTGCCAAAGCTGGTGGCGCGTGAACTTCCTTGTCGAGAAGTGGTTTTACGTTCTCGTCGCCGAAATAGCGTTTTAATTCTGAATAGGTGTAATAGCCTTCTGTCGGCGCGTTTATTTGCTGATTGCGCGCGCTTACTCGCGGCGTGTCTATATTGTCTAACCAGCCGCCTTGTGTGCTACTGTCTTGGTCGTCCGTTAGCCAACTTATGTCGGGTAGCGGTGTGCCGTCTACTTCTGCTGCTGGAGCGTTGTCTTCCAGCCAGCCATCTGACGATACTGTTGATGTGTTCGCAACAGGCGCGACGGGCGTTTCCTCTCGGATTTCTCGTCGCTTTCCTGCTATTCCTGTGCGTAGGTTGAATCTCACATCTTGGTTGGATAGTTCCTCTAGGCAATATGGGCATTTTATTGGGTAATATGACATGCGCGTTCCTCCGTGTTAAAAAAAGCTTGATAGAGATTTTGATACCGCTTGCACATCTGCGTTTGTGCCGTTTACAACTTCCACCCGAATATCCGCGTTGGCACGGGTTAGGAATGGCGGGTATTTTCGTTTCCCGCGCTCAATCACAGACGGGAATGGTGCAGAAAACCGCCGTCCTCCCGACGTAAACGAATAGCCCAGAATACCTTCTTCCAAACTGAACGCAGATTTTAACGTGATTATATTTTTAACAAAATCGTTCTCCGATTTTGATGTTTTCACATCGTAATAAATTGTTGCATATCCCACCGTCACGGTGACTGTGAATGCTGGGTTATCCAGAAGACGTTCTAAATCGGGTAAGTCGGCACTGCCTTGCCCCAAGAATACCAAGAACTCGCAGCGCGTTACATCAAACGCACTTCGCACTGTATGCTTGAATTTTGTTCCGCTGGTCGCGTCGCGGAGAGGATATTCTTGCATCTCGGCGGCATTTGCGCGCCGTCCTGCTCCCACGCCATACACTGGCACAACATACACCGTATCTGGCGAATGCGGCGGAAACTTCCATGATATAACAACTTCTCCGTTTGCATATTTTCCAGATATATTTTGCAGGGCAATTGGTTGGCTCATTACATCACCTTTGACTTGACATTTTCTTATACAATGATTGTAGCATTGATTGCAGGTAGATTCAATGATATACGTTTTTTCTCGCGGAAATCAAATAAGAGCTACGATATTTATTTGACGCAACAACCAACGAGGACTATAATGTTGAGAATATGAAGGGGTGAGAACTAATGATATTATCGGGAAAAACAATACGGGAGAAGATGGGACGGGAAATAAAAATAACTCCATTTAATGAAACAGCCCTTAACCCCAACAGTTATAATTTGACATTGCATGACGAGTTGATGGTGTATGAGGAAGATGTATTGGATATGAGAACGCCAAATTCTACGCGTATGATTAAGATACCAGAGGAAGGAATTATTTTGCAGCCAGGCAAATTATACCTAGCCCGCACAAGAGAATACACAGAAACTGACAAATATGTTCCAATGTTGGAAGGGCGTTCCAGCGTGGGACGGCTGGGTTTGTTTGTGCATGTGTGTGCTGGGTTTGGAGATGTAGGCTTTAAAGGTTATTGGACATTAGAGATTCACTGTGTACAACCAATTCGAGTGTATGCGGGTGTGGAAATTTGTCAAATTTATTACCATGCAATAGAAGGCGAATACGAACCGTATATTTCGGGAAAATATCAGAATAACGAAGGCATACAAGCAAGTTTGTTATATCGCGATTTTGAACGATAATCCCCCACAAAAGACGAGTTAGGGGGAATGAAGGCATAACCTTCATTTGGAATGGAGATGGATACATGAGTACGAGACTAGAGGGTAATTCCAAATTACCATATGACGAGGAAATGATTGACCAGTTTTTTAATGACATACCGATAGTAAAAGTAGGGTTTTTCAGTCGCGTAGGGCATTTCTTTAGGCGAATGTTTGGCGTGCGGAAAAACACCGAAGAAGTTTCGGGCGTGGAAGCGTATTCAAAATTCAAGCATTTCTACGATGAACTGGACAAAGACAACCCAGATTATCTATCAATAAGACACGCGGCAACCCTATGCGACGATGCATTACGTGTGGCAACGCAACGCCTAAAAATAAGCAAGCGTCTGAACGTGTTAGACGTACAACTAACCGAACTGGATGCATTCATAAATCTAACAGTAGAAGAAATAGACGACCTAAAACGAATGCTGGAACGCTTCGTAGCGTTAGCAAGCGAGCGAAGCGTTCTTCTCGAAAAGCTAACGGACTACGACAGTTCCCTAGTGTCAATGGAATCCCTAGCCGACGACGCATGGCAAGCAATGTCGTCCATCAAGGACGCAGAGAAGCACCAACGCGCCCTGCGCATGGATATAGGCTATCTAACAGGCGAAAAAGAGGAGCTAATCTACGAACGCGCCGACATGCAAAAAAACATGGACTTCATTCGCAAACTAACAATAATCACACTGGGCGTGTTTGCCTTTATGGCAACGGGTCTTCTTATTTTGGCTGTTTACATGGAGTTCCCAATTCTAATCCCGACGTTTATGCTGGTGCTGTTAGCAATGGCATTCGTGTTAATTATCAATGTCTTTCGTGTGCGAGTTCGGCGCGAAATAAAGGTAAACGCGAAGAAACAGCAACGCGCAATAGAGCTGTTAAACAAAAAAAGCGTAGTGTACGCCTACTACACAAATTTCCTGCGCTACTGCTACAAGAAGTACAAGGCAAACAATTCGCGCACCTTGGAAAACAACCTCAACGACCTAGAAAGCTATCGCCACCTAGCCAACAGAATAGACACAGTTCGCAACCTAATGTACGATACCGAAACAGGCATTGAAAGATTCCTGCGCGAGAAAAAACTAGGCGGCGTAAAGTCAACAGTAGAAGGATTCGCAAAAACCATAAACCTAGAAGACAAACGCCGTCGCTTCGTAGAATTAAACGCAGAAAAAGATGTTTCCGACAAAACCCTACTAGAACTAGACAAACGCCACGAAGAAATTTGGGACACCTTGCAAAAACTAAACGCAACCGACAGTACAGGCGTAGTAAAAAATATCCTAGATGCCTACATGAACGAAGCCCAAAAACTATTCGCAGACCAAAACAAAAAAGAAGAAGAAACTGAAGAAGCCCGCCCAATCTGGAAACTATTCGAGATGTTCGCAGAGGGCGAAGAGGGGTTAAGCGCGGTAGCCGCAGAAATAACCGCGGATATAGCCAATAACCCAGAGGAATTATCAGCATAAAGGACGTGCATAACGATGGATATACCCAAGACATACGACAAGAACAGAGAAGCAGAAATTTATGCCCGCTGGGAAAAAGCGGGCTATTTTCGTGCAGATGCGGCATCAGATAAGAAGCCGTACACAATCATGATACCGCCGCCAAACATCACGGCAAAGTTGCATATGGGACACGCGCTTAACAACACGATTCAAGATATTTTAATCCGATTCAAACGAATGCAAGGATTTGAAGCCCTTTACATGCCTGGCACAGACCACGCGGCAATAGCCACGGAAACGCTGGTTGTAAAAGCATTGGCGGAACAGGGAATCACCAAGAACGACATAGGTCGCGAGGGATTCCTAAAAAAGCTATGGGAATGGAATGAACTTTACGGCGGCACAATCATAAATCAGTTGAAACGCCTTGGGTTTTCCTGCGATTGGGGAAAGCAACGGTTTACTATGGACGAAGGATTATCCGACGCAGTGTTGGAAACATTCGTGAGCCTTTACAACGAGGGCAAAATTTATCGTGGCGAGCGGCTGGTAAACTGGTGTGTGAAATGCCGCACCAGCATTTCCGATGCGGAGGTCGAACACGAGGACAAAGAATCGTCTATATACCACTTCAAGTACCCCATTGATGGCGAAGCTGATAGTTTTATTGCATTCGCGACAACACGCCCTGAAACAATGCTTGGTGACACTGCAATTGCGGTTAGCCCTGATGATTCGCGGTACGCCGCGCTTGTTGGGAAGTTCGCGTATATTCCAATGTGCGACCGCAAAATTCCAATAATCGCCGACAGTTACGTAGACCCCGAATTTGGCACGGGCGTAGTAAAAATCACGCCCGCCCACGACCCTAATGATTTCGAGGTGGGTGTGCGTCACAATTTACCGCGCATAAATATTCTAAATGACGACGGCACAATCAACGAGAACGGCGGCGCGTACAACGGAAAAACCCGCGAGGAAGCGCGTTTAAAAATAATCGAAGAAATGACAGAACGTGGTCTGTATATCAAAACCGAGCCGCTTTCCCACGCCGTAGGCGAACACGACCGTTGCGGCACAGTGGTAGAGCCACTAATGAAACTGCAATGGTTCGTGCAAATGGAAGAACTCGCAAAACCTGCGTTAGAGGCGTACACAAGCGGAGAACTTCGCTTTAATCGCGAGCGGTTCGGCAAGATATATAAGAACTGGCTTGATAATATCCGCGACTGGTGTATCTCGCGGCAGTTGTGGTGGGGGCATAGAATCCCCGCGTATTACTGCCCCAATGGACATATCACCGTTGCGAAAATCGCCCCCGCTGCTTGCGGTACATGTGGCGATACAAATTTAACCCAAGACCCCGATGTTTTGGATACATGGTTTTCCTCCGCGTTATGGCCATTTGCGACCTTGGGTTGGCCTCAAAAAACGCCAGAGCTTGAGAAATTCTACCCCACAGATGTTCTTGTCACGGACAGAGGGATTATTTTTCACTGGGTAGTGCGTATGGTTTTCTCTGGGCAGAAATTTATGGGCGAGTTGCCGTTTAAAGATGTAATCGTGCATGGTACGGTGCTTGATGAAATCGGGCGTAAGATGTCCAAGTCTCTAGGCAACGGCATTGACCCGCTGGATATTATTGAGCAGTTTGGCGCGGATGTTCTGCGACTGATGCTGGTAAACGGCAACGCTATAGACAGCGATACCCGTTTTTTCAGCGAAAGACTTGAGCCAACGCGCAATTTCCTAAATAAATTATGGAACGCCACGCGTTTTGTTCTTATGAATCTGGAAGACTATCACGGCTACGAGTCGGGCGAAAATGTAGCACGCGAAACAGAAGACCGCTGGATTTTATCCTGTCTAAACAGGCTAATCACGGAAGTAACCGAAAACTTAGAAGCCCACGAACTAGGTCACGCCGCAAAAAAAATTGTAGACTTTATTTGGGACGAGTTTTGCGATTGGTATGTAGAAATGGTAAAACCTCGCCTGTACAGCAAGTCCAACGACGCGACGGCAAAAGCGTCACGCAAGGCGGCGCAAGCCACTTTGCGCGAGGTTCTAATCGCGGCAGTGAAGCTGTTGCACCCCATTACACCATTTATTACGGAGGATTTATTCCTCGCGCTTCGTAACCCTGCTAATCCTAGCACCGAGTATGGACGCGAAATGCAATCCGTAATGCTTTCGCATTGGCCAGATTTTACAGGCTGTAATTTCGATAACCCCGCCGCCGAAAAATCCATTGAGCGCGTAAAAGAAGCCGTTCGCGGAATCCGCGCTGTTCGCACAGAAAAACAAGTTCCGCCTTCGCAAAAAATATCAGTAGTGATAATCCCCGCCGACACCGACGCAAATGACTTGTTCGCTAACGCCAAAGCCGCGCTGGCATTACTAGCAGGCGCAGCAACCGTCGATGTAAACGCCGCAAATTCTGAGCCGCCAGCAGGCGCGATTTCTGTTGTAGTTTCGGGCGCGACAATCTATCTTCCATTGGATTCCTTAGTAGACACAGAAAAAGAACGCGCTCGTCTTTCCAAGGAAAAGAAAAAACTAGAACAAGAACTAGCACGCATAGACAGCAAACTTTCCAACGAGGGTTTTGTAGCAAAAGCTCCTCCCTCCCTAATAGAAACTGAACGCGAAAAACGCGAAAATTTCGCCGCAATGCTGGCAAAAGTTGAAACAGAATTAAAAGGAACGTGAATCAATGGTTTATTATCGTAAAAGAGATGGGGATGACAAAATGAACCCCGATGAGGCGTTTGTCAAGGATATTTTAAGCAGGGATTCCGATTATTGGGGGGATAGTTGTTCAGAAGCGAGCCTAGATGTTGTGAGTGATGGCGGTGCAAATTCTAACGTAGCTTTGGCCAATGGTTCAACTGTTGTGCATTTAAGCAACAACCACTCCCTTGTGTTTTTTAAGGTAGAAAAATACGGCTTTTTTATTACGGAACTACCCAATGACAACGCTCCATACAAAAAAATGGATGAAATAGATTTAGTGCCTTACGATATGGGTGGCGAATGCTTTATGACACCTAGCTGTTGCTATTTTACTGAGGAAGAAGCTGCAAAAATACTTATGAGCTTTATTGAAAACGAAGGCATAGTTGACCTTGACGAATGGAAAAATATTCACGAACTAATTGAGGAATACGGATTTGAATATGACGAGAGTGACGATGACCCTCATGATGGCGAGTTTTTTGGATACGGAAAATATTTTGATACAGATGGCAACTTCATAGGAAAACCCAAAACGGAGGAATGCGGTGAATAACGAGAATTTTTGTTTTAACCCATGATTCGCGTAAGGAATATAGCAATATGCGCCCCCTACCATAGTCAGTGGTTTTTTATTTCCACTGCCTTATCTTAGGGGGCGCATATTATTTTGCAGCTTGCTTTTGTCTTTTAGTCGTCATATCTTGCCCGTAATATTTCGTAGGGGTTTACTGGGCGGTCTTCGTGTGTAACGTGTAGATGCACATGTGTTCCGTTTAGAACGGAGGAGATTGATGGTTGACCCACGCCTCCTATTACTTGTCCTGCGCGAACAATGTCACCTTCGGTTACTAATACGTTTTCCATTAGCTGACCTAGGGTGGAGTACCAGCCGTCGCCATGTTCGATTCTTACATAGTTGCCACGATGGAAGTCTGTTCCGATTGATACTACGCGTCCGTCTGCGCCTGCCCTTACTGGGTCGCCTTCGCGTGCGGATATTCGCAGATTATCGTTTACGCGGTATTGGTCTAGTGTCGGGTTGCGGATTAGCGTTGTACTAAACGGCATTACCACATCACCGTACACTGGCCACGCCAATCGGTCGTATGCTGTGAATGGCTCGAAAGTTTCCACTACAGGCGCGGGTGGTGGTGCAGGAGGGGCTGGTGGTGGCGGAGCAGGTGCGGGTGGTACTGGTTCTGGCGGTGGTTCTGGTGGAGCTGGCGGTGCAGGTGGTTCTGGTGGCGGTTGCGGGGGCTGTAGCGGTTGCGTTGGTTGTGGCGGTGGGCTTGGTGGTGCGGGCGTTTGTCTTGGTCTAAACCAAGCTTCTTGGTCTGCTTGTGCTAGATAGCTGTCAACTTGGTCTGCGCCAACGTATACGGTTGGTTCGTCTTGCTCATATGCCGCTTCAGAAGACCCTCGGCTTGCCAGCGTAACCACCACCGCCAGCACTGCTACGACCCCTAGACATGAATACAGTGCGATGAAAAATCCCTTCTTGCGGAAGATGCTTCCTTCCGGTCTGGAAATATTTTTCATTCGCTCACCTCCTAAAAATTAATGTATCGTCATTCTTGCCTTGGGGGTGAGGGATTAAACATCATGAAAAAATTTTTCTGCTCCCCTTTTTTTGATAGGCTAGGAGATTGCATCTGGCTTCGAGATGTATGCGTGGCTTGCCAATGCATGTAATCGGCGGAATGCGGCTTTGCCGCTCGCTCTCGTTTTGCTTGATAAAATCTCCCGCAATGAGTGTTTGAATTTCACATATGGCAAATTATAATCTATAGCATAAACATAACTTTTTGTGAGGTGGTTGCAAGTGATAAATTATTTTAGTGAAAAATTCAAAGTTCTTCGTAAGACTAAGGATTTGACGCAGGAACAAATTGCAGATATTTTTCATATCTCCCCGCAGTCTGTGAGTCGCTGGGAAACTGGAGCAAATTATCCTGATATTGAAATTCTTCCGCATATTGCAGGATTTTTTAATGTCACTGTTGACGAACTTCTTGGAACTGAAAAAATCCTTGATGAGAGTAAGGTCGCAGAGTTTATTAAAAAAATACGTGAATTTTTATCTCTTGGCAAAGTAAGCGAGTCTGTTATGGCAGCACGAAAAGCAACGAAGGCATACCCTGTAAATTATAATTTGCAAGTAGAGCTAATGAATGCCTTAGACGCTGAACGCAAAGCTGAAAACAAAAATGAAATAATTGAAATTGGCGAAAGGGTAATTAATCATTGCACAAATTCATATTTGACCATGCAGGTAAAACAAATGCTTCTAATGAATTATTTGGATTGGGATATGAAGGACAAGGCAATTGAAACCCTGCAAACGCTTCCCCCACTAAATGATTGGTGTTCCCGTGAAGAAAATGCAACATTTGTGGCAAGCGGTGATGAGTGGGCGCAAAACCAACAAACACTAATACTGCGGTATACACAATTATTGTGCAAAGCAATAAATAATTATGCATACCGATATGAAATTGCATTCTCGCAGAAATCCGACCCTTTGAAAATAATCGAATGTGAAAAAACATGCA
>Ga0123355_10008927_pt1 | contig 15189 bp, 12 predicted proteins | sample TergutEmb28metaG_3_FD_89872 | JGI IMG/M metagenome (GOLD analysis project Ga0123355, IMG submission 89872) | Embiratermes neotenicus P1 segment gut microbial communities from Petit-Saut dam, French Guiana - Emb289 P1 | ecosystem: Host-associated > Arthropoda: Insects > Digestive system > Gut ...
CCGGCGTTTTTGCGATGTCCGAGCCACAGCGGGTCGAGCGGCTGATTCTGGCAGCGTTCACATGGACCGGACAAGGTTCTGCCACCCTCGCCAAACGCTCCGAATCGGTCGAGTACTATCGGACAAACAATCGTCGGCCTCGTGACCGCAACATGATTCGCAGTATCTTTACCCGCGACAAACCAGGTACCTCAGATCCCGCGGTCGCCGAGGCTATGGCCGACGCGGAGCTGAAATTCGGCGATTCAGTTCCTACCGGTTCGTACTTGGATATGACGACCAAGCTACCTCTGGTCGATCCGTCAAAGCTGCAGGTGCCAGTGATGATCGCTCGCGGCGAGTTTGACGGAATTGCAACCGAAGATGACCTCCTGAATTTCTTCAGGAGGCTCCCTGTGCCGGACCGGGAATTCGTAGTACTGCCTGGTGCATCGCATTCGATTGCCCTGGGCACAAATCGCCGGCAGTTCTGGCATATCATGCATTCATTCCTCGATATGCCGAAAAGGCTTGATGTTCCGGGTGATTCAATCCATAAGAGTGCCAGATGAACTCGTGGAAGAGCCTTGCATTTGCCGCTTGCTACTGATGGTTGCGCTGTGCGTTGCACAGGAAAACCCACCATAGACCAGCCTCTCATCTGATAGGCTCGGACCGATGCTTCCCTCCGCAGCCGTTCCCTGTGCGAACACCTGGGCAATACGGCATAGGATCCTCAAAAGAGCTACCGCAGTAAATGCCTTATGTATGTCTTTCAAACTCAGTGAACGAATGGACTTGGGGGCATTCTTGCACACGACTTCCAGATTGGCGAAAAACGCATTACAGTTTCAGTTTCAAATCGTTCTGAGATGAACGGAAATGGAAAGAAGTCGAAATCTGGTGTCAACGCCTCTTCTCGACAATTAATCTGCACTCTCCACCGTTCTTTCCGTATGGCGTCGCCGCGAGGTTGTCGCAGACACCTGTGTGATTAGCGACTCCGCGCGGTTTGAGATTGCGTGTCCATCCGTTCCACATATTGAGCGCGAGCTGGGCTGGCCTCGAATGGATCCGCAAAGTACTGCGTTTCTCGCGCAACCTCGTCGCCCCTGAACTCCATGATGCTCACGGTGTAGGATGGTTTGCCGTCATAGGACAGGATGAATTCGGTGATCCAAAGGTCACCGCTGCCAATGATTCGCTGGACAGTAAAGCGCTTTTTGTTCGGCTGGATGGAGCGGGTGATCTGTATGTTGCGGCGACCGCGTATTCGTTCGCCTGACTGTGGGTATTCCAGCACCGCGTCCTCGTGATAGATGCGGTGCTCGGTTTCAAAATCGTTGGCATCGGAGGCCGCCCAATGCTGATCCAGTGCCGCACGTATCTGCTGATCTCGCATCTTACTACCCTCCTGCAGAAGGGAAAAGCTTAGACTCCTCCTGACGTTAACATAACGAGAGGAATCACACATGAAAAGAACCGGAATCGTGACGGCGGCATTGCTGACAATCGCAAGTGCATGGGCGATACACGTGCTGTGGGCGGAGCCGGCAGGGAACACGCCGACCAATGAAAATCGAAATCGAGAGGAGCGGTCCAATATGGAGAACGAAAAGGTGATCATGCTGATCGAAGCGAAAATTCAGCCGCAGCGCCGCGCGGAAGTTGTGGAGGCGGTCGGCCAATACCTGCCATTGGTGCGGGCAGAGCCGGGTGTGGAGGCGTTTTACGTCACGGCGCGGAAAGACGATCCCAATACAGTCGTTTTCTATGAGGTTTACAAGTCTCAAGCGGCACAGGATTTCCATCTGCAGCAGGACTTCACTAAGAAATTCCTGGCGACGCTAAAGAGCGCTCAGGTCGGAGACCGGGTGCGGACAAGTCTCGTGGAACTGGCTCCGGACGGGCACTCGCCCTCCAATTAGGGAGATTTTTAGCTAGCAGCCGGCGCAGCAACCCGGGTCGATAAGTGCAATCTGATTGTGACCGTTCAGCATGTGATCAGAGCCAGTGATTGGCCTCCACGAATTGGACTCACTGACGTGAGAGTTAAAAGGATTGTACGGGTGGTTCTGGATTTAGCCGGCACGCGGTCAGGCCTGCAATTTTAACCAGCAGGCGAATATGGCCAACCTTGGGAAAATCGAGCGATGGAGGATTCGATGCCCAGACCAACCCGCCCTAAACTCAACATTCGGAGTGAGGATGCGCGACTCAGGAAATCTGCCGCCGAACTCACGAGACTAGCAACGCAGTTTGCAAATAAGTGGGACCGGATCTCCAATGACGGCCGGGTTGCAATTGAACGTTCGACGGCTCGAAGCCTGCGAGCCGCCAGCGGGCAAGTGAAGCGCACAAGCAAGAGGATGGGACAAATTCTCGAGTGGCTCGACCGGGTTCGACAAATGGAGAAAGCGGCGTGAAAGCCGTCTATTACTCTGAACGCAACTTCGAACCGGGCCCTGGGGGCACCCTATTCCAGTCTTCCCTCGCCACTTTATCCGAGCGCCATGCAGCGTGATCTGGTAGATGACTCTACAGCGCCTTCTTGGCCTTGAACTTCGCCCAGCGTGCCCGTTGAGCGTCGGCAATTCGTTTCCGGGCGGCTGCCGAGAGGTTGCGTCTACCAGTGCTGTTGCTGCTGCCCCACTTTCCTCTGCCAACTCCACCCAATGCCGCGATTGCCCGGTCCAACTTGTCCCGCTCTCTCTTTAACTGCACTACTACCGCACCCAGATCTGTCATTCGTTTTCCTTTTGGAGAAGGTTGGAACTGCTTTGTAAACCCAATGATATCGAACCCGGGAGCCGTGGGTGCCTGGCAATTTAGCCGGGGCCCCAGGCCTTGCTGCACAGCGGTTTTGGTCAATTGGCGTAACCATCACCAGTAACATTCATCACCCACAGGGAAAATTATTTTTCGACAGTTGGATGTGCAATCTGATTACGTCAATGAACTAGCGTGCGTTTAAAGTAGTGCGCATTTCACCATCAGGGGTTGCCCATGGAAAGCAGAGAGACCATCCAGATTCGGCTTCTCGAGGAAAGCGATCCACCGAGGATCGCTGCTGCCTTCAAGGCAATGGGGTGGAACAAGTCTGAGGCCCAGTACTGCCGCTACTTCGACGAGCAGGCGACGGGAACCCGGACCTGCTTCGTCGCTCTTGTGGACGGGCAGTTCGCCGGATACGTGACGGTAAACTGGCAACCTGCTTACGCCGGATTTGCTGATCTGAGCATTCCTGAGATTCAAGATCTCAATGTGCTCACAACATATCGGAGAAAAGGTGTAGCTGGTCGCTTGCTTGACCGTGCTGAGGGTGAAGCGGCCCGCCGTTCGGGCGTTGTCGGCATCGGAGTCGGGCTGCACCCGGGGTACAACGCCGCCCAGCAGCTCTATGTGAAGCGTGGCTACATCCCGGATGCTCGCGGCATTACGTACCGAAATCACTTTGTAGAAGAGGGCACGAGCGTAGTGGTTGACGATGACCTCGTAATGCATCTCACCAAGCAGTTAGCTGCGAAGTGATGACGGTCCGCTGCGTAATAGGGTGAAGGCCGCAGTTCCATAATGCATGGACCGTCGACAGTATGCCCTTCCGGGTTTGCTTCTTTACTTGCGTTCAGCATCCAATGTTTACGATTTGTGGGGTCATAGCCGAGGCTCCCTCGCGGGAACTGTAACGGGAAATCCATCATCCATGATTTGCCGTAAGCTCCGTGCACGCTGCAGGTAGTTGGTTGGATTTTTCGCTGCTTTTCTGCGCACGACTTGTCTGACCGGAGGTGCACATTGGGATATACATTCATCAACATCTCAGAGCACGAGGAATCAACCGAAGAGTCGACGTCGTACCGGAAGCTGTGGATGTGGCTGTGGCTGGTCGGCATTTTCGCTTTGCTGACTGGTTGCTTCTTCCGTTGGAGTGGATATCTACTAGTCGCGGGTGATACCGCGCCGGAGCACGTTGATGCAGCTGTGGTCCTGCAGGGATCTGTAGCCAGCGAGAACGCGCGTACGGCTGCCGCGATGGAGCTGTTGCAGCGGGGCGCGGCGAACCGAGTCGCAATCAGCGTGCCGAGGGAATCCTATTGGGGCGAGGAAATACCTCCAATTGCGCGTCCATACCTGGAGAAGAAATACGGGGCTGAGTTGGCAGAGAGAGTGGACTTCTGCAATACCGAGCCGGATCTGACCTCCGCCCAGCAGGAAGCGCAGGCGCTTGGCACCTGCCTCAAGGAGCATGGGTGGAAAAGCATCGTACTACTGACTTCAAACTACCAGAGTCGCCGGGTCGGAATGATCTGGAGAAGGACTCTGGCCAAAGCTGATACCTCCTTTTATGTCTCGGTAGAGGGGGTGTCCGATCCCGACTATCAACCGCGTGGGTGGTGGCGACAACGAGTCTACGCGAAAACCTGGTTGAGGGAGTCTGCCCAACTCGCGTGGGCCAGTCTGTAGGCTGATACTTCCGGAAATCGGCACGATCCTCGGTCATTCACCCGCTGCCAGACCCTTCGGGAAGAGGGTGTTGATCTTCAGCTGCTTTCGAACCATGCAACTGAGGCCTCGTTTGTCCTTATTCTTGTCCGTTCTTCAGTCGGCCGCGCGAGTAAGCCAACTCTCCATCGTGGTTGCGTCAACCAGGCCTGCCTGCTGAAACTGCAGCTGACCTCGCGAGAATACTGCGAAATTCGGAATGCCGCGTACGTTGTACTGGGATGCAAGCCCCGGGTAACGTTCCGTATCGACCTTCAGCACGATTGCGCGCCCGGTCATATCTCGTGCGGTTTGCGTCACGTGAGGTGCTGCCATCCGGCATGGTCCGCACCAGGAAGCCCAGAAGTCCGCTAAGACGGGAACCTTGCTCTCGCGAATAATCTCGTTGAATTGCTCTTCGTTGACTTCCAGAGGTTCGCCAATTGCGGGCAACTCCGACTTGCAGGCGCCACATTTTCCGGAGTCGGAAAGGTGCCTGGCCGGGATCCGGTTGGACCTACCGCAAGCGGGGCAATTTCGAATAAGCGGCATGGGTCTATTCTAGGCCACAAGTAAAGCAGCGGTCTTCGCCATGGGGATACGTGCCCTGAACACCTCCATCCTGTTGCTGAACAGTTCCAGCCGACGGACGCCGGAATGGCCACGATTCCTTTGGCAAATTCACCCGCTCAAATGGAACGCTTGGCAATCCTTTCCTGTACACCCAGCGCGAATTCTGCTGGCCGCAACATCGTTCACCTCTGTGCAGTCTCAATTGTTGGGTGGAAACTGTTGTGGCGGCTCGGGTTGTTGTGGCGATTGGGTCGGATTCATCCGATTGTGATTTTGCTCAGAATCGGGCGGGGGCAAGGCAGGCAAGGGAGGGGGCTGGACACCAATCGGCGGTACCGGCTTCGCAGGTTCGTTGTCTCCCGAGGGCGCGTCGCGACGTATGAGTTCGACGGCGTTGTGTGTGCGGCGTCGCGCCTGTTGCATGGCTTTCAGCGTGGACTCGACGCTGACCTGATTCTCGTCCGCCAGATTGTCGACCTTCTGTCCTTCCCCGTCCAGACGCGTGGAGTAGCTTACTCGCTGATTCGCATCTCGCCCCGACCGCGCGGCCTCGTAGAGGGATTGGGCGCTCTCCCAATCGCCGTCCCTTTCCGCGATGTAACCCAGGTTGTTGAGAGTAAAAGCATTCTGCGCATCCCGCTGGTAGGCTTCGAGGAAGAATTGTCGTGCCGCGGAGGGATTATTGTCGTTGAGTGCCACGACGCCGCGCAGGTTGAGTCGCGCGGTCACAGCCTCTGTCCCTTCGCCCCGCGAAATTTGCTCGTTCACCGCGGCGGCGTTGGCCGCGGCGATCTCGCTAATCGGCCGGCCGCGCCACCTCTGGCGGGGAGTCACGGTTACGGGTTTGCTCGAATGAACGCTTGCTGCGGCAGAGTAATAGCGCAAAGCCCCTTCGAGATCTCCGAGAGATTCCGTCGTGAAGCCGAGATTGTTGAGCAGGAACGGATCCTGGGGATGGCGGGCCAACATCGTACGTAGCAGGTTCCTGGCTTCAAACAGGTGTCCCTCTTTCAGCAGCACAATCGCCTGTTCGCTGATCTTGCTGATCTCGCGGTCAGAGTCGTCTACCTGCCGAAACGCATCATCCAGCGGCTTACCCTTGAGGGCTGTTTCGCTGGATTGGTCGATGATGGCATCGGTGTGCTCTTTCGCGGCAAGCGCGTAATAGCGCAGAGCCCGATCAGCATCGCCATCCAGTTCCGCGACGTACCCAAGGTTGTTCAACGTGAAGGGATCGCCCGGATCAACGAGGTAGGCGCGATAAAAAAGTTTCTTTGCCTTTTCGACATGTCCGCGCTTGAGTTCTCGGACACCCTCACGATTCAGCTTCTGCGCGGGCGTGGATTTGCCGCGCTCGGGAATTGGAATTTTCAAATCGCCAGCAAACGTGGGGACTGCTCCCGCAATCACCTGCATGACCAGCAGACTGCCAATCGCCGCGGTTGTTGCTAGCTTTTTCACACCGGTGGCCTCGTCACTGCGCTGATTATGATGTCGAAAAGTCTGACTCGGTTGAGTACAGGAAATACCCGATGCGGCTGGACTGCCCGCGATTGGCCAGTTCCGCATCTAAGGCCCATGCAAAGACTTGTCTGGGCCATCGTCCTGGTCGCCGGCTGTGCGCAAGCGCAGTCACCGGCGTCCCCGCCATCGAACCCTACCGGCGAAGCCAGGAAAGTTGACGCTGGAGACGACCTGTTTCCTCCGCATCGGCACATCGGCAAGGTGGGACTGGTCCGCGGTCTATTAAAACGAGTGGATCCGATCTACGATCAGCTCGTAATTCACACCTTCGGCGACGGCGACATCCGAATCGCTTTCGACGGGCAGACCAAACTTTCTGCCGACAATGGGAACACGCGTTTGACGAATATTCCCGCCGGATCTGTTCTGTCGGTCGACACGGTGATGGACGAGGGCAGGCTTTTCGCAAGTTTCGTGCGAAGCGGCCCCGCCAGTTCTGCGGAGCTGAATGGGCAGGTGGTGCGTTACGAACCGTCGAGATCGGTGCTGGTCTTGCGCGATCCCATCAGTCCGGAAAACATTTCTCTGCGCGTTACTTCCAGCACAAGAGTGGTGAGGCGGGGCCGGACCAACTCTGCCGAGAACCTGACGCCAGGAATGCTGGTGCGGGTGTGGTACTCGGCCGCAGGGAGCGTGGCCAGTGAAGTCGAAATCATTGCCGCCCGCGGAGATTCCTTCACGTTCGAGGGCCGAATTGTCGCGGTGGATCTGCGGTCCCGCGCCTTGTCACTTTCGAACAATACCGACCAAAGCGTTCGTGAACTGACCTTTGGCTCCCTCGATAACAGTAGTCTCGGTCTGTTGCGAGAAGGAGCGCAGGTGAGCATTCAGGCCGAGTTCGATGGGGAGCGTTACAACGTCCGTGCGGTCAGTCCGGTGCCGCCGACAGAGTAGTTTTCCGGTGATTCGGTCACTCAAACGCAGTAGGCATCAGAAACCCATCTGAAGCAGCGGCGTAACCAAAACTCAAAGGTCAGAAGCTGAACTGCACCACCGGGACCATCTGAGTGTGTGTGCGTCCAGAAAAGTTGTAGAAACTTTGCTGTCCGAAACCGAAAGAGAATCTCAGCGGATATCCGGCCGAAAGCGTCTCCGAGTTCCTGCTCCAGCCACGTTCCCGTGTGTAGGTGACCATGAAATTGTCAGTCACGCTGTCATACGCGTGGAAGCTCCGCCCGGAAGACCATGCAGTCGAGGCGGAAAGCTGCCAGTGCTGAGCTAACCTGGCATCGATGCTGAAGCGTGGACGAAGAGTTTGTGCGGTCGCGTAGCGGAGATTCGCAATTCGCCACGCACGCAGAAACTCCGTTGCCGCAGTCGCGCGGATTCGCGTGCCAAACTGATGCTCCAGCCCCGCATAGGAAACAGTCTGATAGTACTCAGTGATCGCCGAATAATCCGTGCTTACCGATGGTGAGAACAATAAATTGCGCCCGGTATAACCGGTCAGCAAGAACGTCTTTCCCCATGGGCGGCCCACGCGAAAATCAAGAGCACCGGAGAAATCTCGTGAGTGCAGACTATACTGCGTAAAGGGGCCAGCCTCCCGAATCAGGTTTCCCGAGAACGAGATCCAGTCAGCAATCGGACTGCTGGCCACGTAAACAAATTGACGGAACAGATTCTGATTCAGGAACTGGGGCGTTTGGACGTCACGCCGAAGCGTAAATTGCAGCCCGGGCATGATGCTCAATTTCACATTGCCAATTTGTACCCTGGGTGCGACTCGAACGTTGAAGATCGTATCGAACGTATTGCGATTCTGAATGAGGAGCTGACTCGGAAATGACAGGCTGCCTACGGCGTTGCGTTCCGCTACAAAACCCTGAATGGGGAGCGACGAATTTGGACGGAATTGGAATCGTGAATCAATGAAGGTCTCGATCGAACGCCGGGGAGGCGGCAACAATGCGGCATTGCTTCCCAATCCCAGCAGGCGCACGTCCAGTTGGTAGATATTTGCGTCTTCGAAAATCGGATTGACGCGCACCCCCAAACCATCGCCAATGCGGTCCGTGATGGGATGACCCTGTTCTTCGGCGAGTTCCATTTCCGCGTTACGGGTGGCGGGATCCTCCGGATCCAGTTGGTTCGCCCGCGCGAAATTCTCGAGCGCCAGATCATCCTTGCCGAGCTGCCGATAGGCATTGCCCTGGCTGACCAGAAAATCATAGTTGTTCTTGAGATCGGGACCGTCAGGCAGGCTTGCCAACTGCTCTTGCGCGTTGCGCGTGTCGCCCAGTGCCAGGGCGGCATTCGCCATACCCACGGCCACCGAAGTTTCATCCGCGCCCAGCGCCTGTGCTCGGCCATACATGCGCTCGGCCAACCCGTACTCGTGGATGCTCATCAGGATGCTGGCTGCGTTCAGGTAGTCGTCACCGGTGGTCACGTCGACGGGCGCAACTCTCGCCTCCGCAAGGCCCATCGCCACCTGCTGCTGCGCATCTGCGGCTTTACCTTCCTCCGCGAACAATTGGCCCAGGGCCAGACGGACCTCGAAGCGGTTTTCATCGGAACTCTCGAGCGCCCGCGCATAGACCGTCATCGCCTCGCCGCGGCGATTCATGATTCGCAGAGCGTCGGCCGTAACCAGCAGTACTTTGTAGTCCTTGCCACCAATCCGTTGGGCGGAATGAATCACTTCCAGGGCATCGGATGATCTGCCCAGTTTTGCGTAAGACCTGCCAAGCTGTGCCAGGATCATGGCATCGGTCGGAGCGAGGGCCCGCGCGCTCTGCAAAGTGGCTGCCGAGCTGGCATACTCACGCGCCCGGTATTGCACATCGGCGAGCGCCACATACGTGTTCACAGGATTGGGATTGATTTTGAGGGCTTTCTTGTATTCGCTTTCTGCCAGGGTAAGCATGGCCCGCTGACGGTACGCCTCGGCTTTGACCAGGTGCAAACTCTCCAAGTCGGGAAGCAGGCGGGTCGCGGCTTCAGCTTCCTTCAGTGCCGGTGAGGGACGTCTCAACTGGACCAGGGCGTAGGCGAGTCCCAGATGCGCCTCGCCATACTGCGGATTCAGCGCCAGGGCTTTGCGAAAGTCCTGTTCGGCCTTCGTTGCCAGACGCATGTCGTTGTAAACGTACCCGCGGTTCATGTAACCCACGGCCATCTTCGGATCGATTGCAAGCGCCCGTGTGAAATCCTGAACAGCGGCGTCATATTCGTCGCGGTCGGCATTCACATGGCCTGCAATCAAGGGCAGGTCATGATCACTGGGAAGAACCGGTTCAAAGCGGTCCACAACCTTCATGGCCTCGTCGAAGCGGTTGAGGAACAAAAGGTCGTAGGCAAGGTAGTCGGCCGCCTCGCGATCTTGCGGTAGTTTCTGGATCGCCTGGTAGCCCAGTTCCGCTGACGCCGTATAGTTTCCGGTCATCGTCAAATATCGCTCATGCTCGCGCATCACGTGCGGATCCTGCCGCACCCCTTCTGAGGCGAGCGTGAGCCACTGCTTGGCTCGAGCGTTTTCGTGCGCTTCCAGTGCAGCGTTCATCGCGCCCGAAATGATCAGAGGATTGTCCGGGGATCTCGAGAAGGCCTTCTGATAGCTCTCCAGCGCATCATCAAAACGGTGATTCTCACTGTTCAGATCGCCAAGTGCGAGGTAGGGAACATAGTCGTCGGGATGCTTTTTCGCATAGTCAAGGAAGTAACCGCGGGCGCCATCGAAATCTCCCATCTCGCGCGCCAGAAAGCCGAGCGCTCCTAACGCCGCCACACTCGATGAGTTGATCGCCAGTGCCTCCTGATACGTCTTCCGTGCCTCTTCCTTCCGCCCGGTCTTCCGCAGAAGATCCGCGTAGTTAAGCAGCAACACAATATTGCGAGGCTCAAGTTGCAAAGCCTGCTGCAAGTCCTTTTCTGCCGCGTCGGCTTTCCCTTCGGCCAGTTCAATCACCGCCCGCACGCGTAGAAACTCGGGACGCTCCGAGCCTCCCAGATCGATTGCGCTGATCCGAGTCGCGGCGTCTTTGGTCACTCGTTCTGCGCTGGCCTCATCCCCGTTATCCCGGTACACCGCGGCCAGGTCCACGCGCAGCGAAATCGGATAGAGAACTCCTTCGGGAACGCTTTCCGGCAGGTGTTGAAGTGCGGCCTCATATTCCCGGATCGCACCCTGACTGTCATGTTTCGCCACGTCAAGCCGTCCGCGCAGGGCGTACAAACGATAGTGCTCGGGATCGAAGGCCGCAGCGTGATTCAGAAGGCCGCTGGCTTTGCCGAAATCCCCGCCGTTTAGAAAGGCCTGAGCCGCATTGAGTTGGATCTCGATATCGCGCGGCGCCCGGCTGGCGGCTTCCGCATAATTTTGCGCGGCAGCATGGCTGTTTCCAGCGAGAGAGTAGGAGTATCCGAGTTCCGCATACGTGCTAGCATCTTTCGATCGCACGCCCTGCAAAACGCGAATCGCCTCATCGTATTTCCCTGTATCGCGATAATAAGACGCCACCGCGCGCAACACTTCTGGATTTTCGGGTGCGGAACTCCTGGCCCGCTCCAGCATGGCATGCGCCGACCCGGCATCTCCGGTCCGGTCATATCCCCGGGCCAGCAAAAGCTCCGTTCGTGCTGAAGCCTTGATCGCTTCCGAGCGTTGCAGGTAGCCCAGCGCTCGTTTTGGATCGGCAGGCAGCAATAGCTCACCGGCGAGTTCGAGATCCGACTCACTCTTGGGATTCGCCGCCAGGACCTGTTCCAGCGTCTGCTGCGCCTCCGCGCTGCGTCCCATCCGCGCGTAGGTCTGTGCCAAGCCCGAAAGGCCGGTCACCGAAGTTGGTTTTAAGGCCAGGCCGCGATGGTAAGCATCGACAGCCAGTGAATACTGTCCGCTCAGTCGAGCTGCATATGCCAGCGTGAACCAAAGATCAGGATTTTGGGGGGCTGAATCCACCGCATGCTGAGCATGCTCGGCCGCAGCCCGCGCGTCTCGGTGCTGCAACGCGGTTTGTGCGGCACGCGCCTCGCGTGTTACGCCGATGCTGGAACCCCAGCCCATCCCCGATTCGTTCTCATTGGAGCGCGGCGCGGCGCTGGGGGAATGCGGCGCTGTGCTTTGCTTTTTCGAAGGGGTGGTCGTCGTCGAAGAGGGTTGGCCATTCACGTCAAAGGTTTGGGCAGCACTCGTGGTGGCCACAAACAGGGCCGCTACTCGCATCGCAGTCCAAAATGCCGGTCGCGCCATTCCTCTTCCTATCCTTGATCCACTCGGCCAACCATCGCGTTACCCAGGTACACTTGCTGTTCCGCGATCGTTTCAGATGCGAAAAGCGTGCGCGGTGGTTGGAGGCTTCTGCTCTCTGCGCACACATGCGAAGATCGGGAAGATCGGTGCCAACCTTTGCAAGAATTGCTGCAATCCAATCCCAACGATGACGGTCCAGCAGGAAACATATCAACCCTCGGCTGGGACACATATGTGGCGGCGGCCGATTCCACTCACTGCCGTGATCTTGTTGGCGCTCGCGATTCACGGACCCCTGCTGCTGATGCAGCTACCGGCGACCACTTCCTACGATGCCAATCTGCACATCTTTTTTGCATCGCACTATGCGCATCATTGGTTTGATCCCTGGAACCCAAAGTGGTTTACCGGCTTTTCCCAAACCACCTATCCTCCATTGAGCCATCAATGGATTGCTGTTCTCTCGTACCTGGTCGGGCTCACGGAAGCTTTCATGCTGGTGCAGTTGGCCGCCGTCGTGCTCCTTGCGGTGGGTGCGTACCGATTCGCGCAGCTGTGGGTCGACGATCGTGCTGCCGGTTATGCGGGAATATTGGCCGTATTTTCCGGGAGCATCGCGTTTCTGGTTTACTCCGCGGGACAGCTTCCCACGACGCTGTCCGCCGCCCTCTACTTTCTGGCTCTACCCTACTTCTATCAGTGGTGCGTATCGGCAAACTGGCGATCGCTGCTGAAAGGACTCGCTCTCGCACTGGCGGCTGCTTCCGCCCATCACGTGACCCTCATCTTCGGATCGGTTCTGTTTGCGGTGCCAGTATGGTGGCTGGCGTGGTATGACGGACGCCGGCACGAGCACTCCGGCGCCGCCGTGGTCGCGCGTGGTTTTGTGTTCGTTCTGATCGCGGCGGCCGGGATTGGCGTCGTCCTCTTGCCTTACTGGATCGCGATCCTGCGCCATCCCATCGAGCAGATGCCCATTCCGCACGCCAGCCGCTCGAACCTGCTGATGAACTGGGCGTACGGAATGAACTACTTCGTGATCCCGTACGGGGCATTGATCCTGGCATTGCCATTGATCGTGGTCAAAGGGGCGTCGAGCCCTCGCTTGCGCGTGCTTCTGCTCGCGTTTTGGCTCACGTTCCTGATTGCCCTCGGTGGCACTACGCCAGTCCCGCGCTGGATCTTCGGCCGCGCCTTCGAGATTCTCACCTATGAGCGCTTTACACTCTGGGCGACGATCCTGGCACTCCCGATCGTCGGATTGCTGGTGGAGCAGTTTGTTGATCGCTACTCCAATCATGCGGTGATTGTGGTCTCTTCTGCCGCCATCGCCAGTCTTGCCCTGGCATTGGGGTGGTTGACCTGGAGTCCATTTCGCACATCCAGTTCGCTCAACGTGGATTCCGTAGTCTCGTTCCTCAATCGCGATGGGCATGATCAATATCGCTACCTCACCCTGGGATTCGGAAATGCGCTCTCCAAGGTCTCAACCTATGCCAGCGCGAGCAGCGTCGATGGAGAATACAACTCGGCCCGCCTGCTGCCCGAGATGACGCGCTTTGGTGCAGCGCAGTTGACCAGCGCGAAGTTCTTCGGCGCCGCGGGCATGGATTCGCTGCGCGCCATGCTTCAGCATGGCAACCACTATGGTCTGAAATTCATTTTCGTTCACGACCCGTTCTATGAGCCGTTGCTGGTCTTTGGCGGCTGGCGTCAAGTGGAAAGCTACGACTCCGGTGCGATCACCGTCTGGTCCAAGGACGACGCGCCTCCCGCGCGGGTAATCCCCTCCGATGCCATGCCCGCTCCATGGGAAGGATGGATATGGGGCATTTTGCCCATTGGCAGCAGCGTCCTGGCCATTGTTTTTCTGGCGTTGCTGGGTGAACCTCGGCGCGTCCGTCAGGTGGCAGCGATTCCGCAGCGGGCACCGGCACCTGCCTTTTATCACGAGGTGAGCCAGTGAAGTGGCCGTTGGTCGCACTGATCACGCTGGCTACCGTCGCCCTCATTGCTCTGGCATGGTTCCAGTCCGGAGGAGCAACCCGGCGCGCCGTGCTCTCAGCGGCTACGCCCGAAGAAGCCGTCCAGTCGCTGATTAGCAACATCCAGTCCCACGATTACCAGCAAGCCTATAACTCGCTTGATCCGAGTAGCGACACCGATCTGGACTCCTTCGTTCGCGATGTCGCAGGCAGTGACGGCAGCTTGCGCTCGTTCTCTTCTTTGCAGAGCGCGGACGTATCGCCATTGCATGCTGATCCCGACCAGGCTGTGGTCCGCCTCAGAATGACCCGGTCCAGTGCGGTGGGTTCCCTTGATGACGTACGCGACGTGCGTGTGCGTCGCGATGGCGCGATCTGGCGTGTGGTCTGGCCAAAGCCGGCTTTTGCCGCGGTACCGACGCAAGTCGTGCCCGTGAATTACCTGCGGTGGGAAGTCATCGGCCGTGGTACATCGGCGAAATGGGGATCGCAGGAGGTAGATTCGCCGAAAGTGCGGATCACCTCCATGAACGCGATCTCGCGTCCGGGACGGGTGGTCATCGTCGGTGAAGTCGAAAATGAAGACACCGTTCCGGCGTATTTGAACGTGAATGCCACTCTGCTCAAAGCCGACGGCTCTTCTATTGACGAAGAAAACAGTTTCGACATGATCGCGCACGTCTTGCTTCCCAAGCAGATTTCTCCCTACCGCATCGACTTTCCTGGAATCCGCCTCGACGCAGTCAAAAGCGTTCGTATGGATGCGCGCGCTCTTCTGGTTCCCGCCAGCGCTGATCCGGTGATTGCCGTAACGGACCAGAAGCTCACGAAGGATGCTCTGAACCGGAATGTCCTGAAGGGGGAATTAGTGAATCAAAGCGGCCGCCTGGTGAACATCGCGCAAGTGCTGGCTGCCTACTACGATGCCTCCGGAAAGGTCATTTGGGTATCTGACGGTTACGTGGATCAGGCGCTCATGCCGCTGGTTCCGGTACCGTTCGCCCTCGATATCCCGGATGACGTTGCGGCACGACTGAAGGACTATCGCGTCATCGTGAATCACTATTCGCGGTCGAGCAGTTAGCATGATCCCCACCATTCAACAAGGTTTCTCACGATACGGCTGGGTTGCTGCCGCACTGCTGTTTGCCTCTGGCGTGGCCGCAACCGCCGCCGAGATCCATGCACCCGCCACCGTAGTTGCAGGTCAAGGATTCTCCGTTGCCTTGGACGGCTCCGGCCAGGCGACCCTTATTCTCCTGGGTCCCGACCATGTGGTGAAGCGCACGGTGAATCTCGGTGGTGAATTGCGGGTCGAGTCAAGTGATGTGCGCACCGCCGGGCGCTACCAGATCCTCGTTTGCACCCGCTCCTGCAGCTCCACCTGGTTTGAGGTGGAAGCCGCGCAACCTGCCCACCTGAGTTTCTTTCTGCATCCTTCCCGCGTCCCGG
>Ga0123355_10008928_pt1 | contig 15189 bp, 13 predicted proteins | sample TergutEmb28metaG_3_FD_89872 | JGI IMG/M metagenome (GOLD analysis project Ga0123355, IMG submission 89872) | Embiratermes neotenicus P1 segment gut microbial communities from Petit-Saut dam, French Guiana - Emb289 P1 | ecosystem: Host-associated > Arthropoda: Insects > Digestive system > Gut ...
TGCCCCGAATACCGCGCAAAGCCAGAGTCCACAGTTCCGTCTTTTACGGAACCTTGGCCCGCCAGTAGGAAAAAGCGGCCCGTAGGGGCTGTTTATATATGACGGCGGCGTCAATAACACCGCGAAGGAGTCTTTTTTATGAGGAAAGTGTTAATTGTTGTAATGGTAGTCATGATGACTGCCACTGGCCTGTATGCCCAGCAGGAAGGTCAGTTCACTCTTGGAGCGCGTGTTGGCGGCGGTATTAATTTCAACAGTTCAGAGGACTTAGGGCGCGCCCCCGGAGAAATTCTTGACAACGTTGTTCCGGGAATTCCGGGAACTATCATCGGTGGAATCCTTGGCGCTGTTGTTTCAACTGATGACGTGGTTGCTCCCAACTTTAACTTTGGTCTGTACGGTAATTACGCGATTACGGACAGGCTTTCCATACAGGCGGAACTTAATTTTATGTTCTTTAATAGCTACATCATGGAGGTGTCTGTTTTGGGGACTACCCTTCTTGATATAGCTGCCTACTATCACAGCCTTGATATTCCATTGCTGTTTAGATTTAACGCTTTTAGGCCACAGAACCCTTGGACTCTTGGCATAATGGCGGGCCCACATATTTCAATTCCGCTAGTAAGAGCTGGTGTTTTTCGGGTTTTTGACACCGATGACAACGAACTTGCCGAAGTAGATTTTGATATTGACAACTTTGCTACTATCGGGGTTACCGCGGGGCTCTTTTTCGGACGCCAGTTGGGGCCCGGACGTTTAATGGCAGAGATGCGCTTTGTCTTGGACGCTAACGCCGTGCAAACAAGTATACTTGGATATACGTTTGATATTATGCGGCGGCGGGCGCTTAATTTTTCCATCGGCTACGAACTGTCGTTCTAACAAGCGGTCAACTTAAAAACCGGGGGCTGTCCGTACTTGCGGGCGGCCCCTTTGCGTTCTTTGTCGGCATTAGCGCCATGGCTGGCGCAGATGCTCTTCCCCCCAGCAATGCCCCGCCGCGTGTGAGCCTCAGGCCTAACGCCCGGCAGGGGAGGATATACGGTTTAAGAAGCCATTTGCATGGACTCTCCGCGAAGGAGACCGTGGCTCCGTAGCGGGTTCCCCATGCGGGATTCTTAAACCGTATATCCTCCCCTGCCGGAGCTTTATGCGGAAGTGCATGGCTCACGCGCGGCGGCGGGGGGCAATTGACTGAAACCCTCCCTCGTTCCATAATGACTACACCATGAAACGCAGACTAATTACTTCCGCGCTCCCTTATGTGAACAACGTTCCGCATCTGGGCAATCTTATTCAGGTTCTTTCCGCCGACGTCTTTGCCCGCTTTTGCAGAATCCGGGGATACGAAACGCTTTACGTGTGCGGAACCGACGAGTACGGCACGGCAACGGAAACTAGGGCCGCCGAGGAAGGCGTAACGCCCCAAGAACTTTGCGGGCGCTACTACGCGATCCACGACGGGATTTACCGCTGGTTCGCCATCGCCTTCGATACATTCGGGCGCACCTCCACACCCATCCAGACCGAGGTTACTCAGGACATCTTCAAAAAACTGGATGCCTCAGGCTTTATCGTAGAGCGGGAGATCGAACAACTCCACTGCTCCCGCTGCCGCCGCTTTCTGGCCGACCGCTATGTCTCAGGCGTTTGCCCCCACTGCCGCTCCGCCAATGCCCGCGGCGATCAGTGCGAGGACTGCGGCAAACTTCTTGACCCAACCGAACTCAAAGAGCCCCAATGCTCAAGCTGCGGCGATACCCCGAAGGCGGAAAAAACAAAGCACCTGTATATCGACCTTCCCGGCATCAAAAACCGCCTTGAAGCGTGGATCAAAACAGCGTCCGTCAAGGGCTTTTGGGCGAATAACGCTGTGCAAATGACTCAGGCGTGGATACGGGACGGACTGCGGGAACGCGCCATTACCCGTGACCTAAAATGGGGCATCCCCGTGCCCAAGCCGGGGTACGAGAAAAAAGTTTTCTACGTCTGGTTTGACGCCCCCATCGGGTATATTTCGATAACGGGAAACCTCGCCCAAGAGCGGGGACTTGACTGGCAAAGCTTTGTCGATTACTGGTGGAAAAGTCCCGGCGAGACTGAGCTTTTTCAGTTTATCGGCAAGGACAACATTCCCTTTCACACCGTAATCTTCCCTTCAAGCCTTTTGGGAAGCGGGGACGGCTGGACGATGCTGCACCATATGTCATCGAGCGAGTACCTGAATTACGAAAGCGGGAAGTTTTCCAAGTCGCGGGGCATTGGCGTGTTCGGCACGGATGTGATGGAAACAGGAATCCCGGCGGACGTGTGGCGCTTCTACATTTTTTACAACCGTCCGGAAAAGGCGGACGCTCTTTTCACATGGAAGGATTTTCAGGAAAAGGTAAACGGGGAACTTATCGGCAACATGGGAAACCTCGTAAACCGCACACTTTCTTTCGTTAGCCGCTATTATGACGGGAACATTCCGGACGGTGATTGTGGTGATAACAGCGAATTTTGGGAAACCGTAAAAAAGCACGAGGAAAGCGTAACGGCGGCTCTGGAGCGGGCAAACTTGCGCGACGCCTTTCGCCACATTTTTGAACTTTCCTCCTTCGCAAATAAATCGTTTCAGGACGGACAGCCGTGGCGCGCACGCAAAGGAGACCCCGCTAGCGGCAAAGAAGGCCCTCAGGCGGCGGCGGCGCTGATAAAAAACCTTTGCTATGTTGTGCGGGACATCGCCGTGATGTTGCATCCTTTTATGCCGCAGGCCGCTGAACAAATCGCCTCGTTCTTTGGTCTTAGTTTCGGCCCCGGCCTTGTGTACACAAAAGGGGAGGGCAGGCTTTCGTGGGACGACCTTGGGAAACTTGGGGGGCTTGAAAAAGTAGTAACGTGCGAAGTTCTTTTTTCCAAGCTCGAAGACGAAAAGATTTCCGAACTGCGCCAGAAGTTTTCCGGCAGCCAGAAGGAGAGGGCAGGGGAGGCTGAAGCGGAAACGGAGACCGTGGACAGCCGCTTCGCCAAAACGGTTGATCTGCGGGTAGCGAAAATCGTCAAGATCGAGCGCCATCCCAAGGCGGACAAGCTCTACATAGAAACGCTGGAAATCGCCGGAGCTGACGGCGCTGTCGAGGAGCGGGTAATCGTGTCCGGCCTTGTGCCTTTCTACAGGGAAGAAGAACTGCTTGGCAAACACATTATTGTGGCGTACAACCTTAAAGCGGCGAAACTCAGGGGCGTGGAAAGCCGGGGAATGCTCCTTGCCGCTTCCGGCCGTGGCGGCCCCCCCGGCGAGGACGGTGCGCCCACTGAGCAGGTAGAAGTGCTGGATGCCGGGGATATTCCCCCCGGAACAAGGGTTACGCTTGAAGGTCTCGATGCCGGCGAGCCCCCTGCCGAGATAGACATTGAAACATTCTTTTCCATCCCTATTGAAGTTGTGGACAACACGGTTATGATTGGCGGCAGAGCCATGACGCTGGGGGGAAAGCCTGTAACAACCAGCGTTATTTCCCGCGGCGGGGTTCACTAATGGCCCCGGGCCGGGGGGTTCTGAAACAGATTCAGCGGGTGGAGCTTTCCGCCTGCGCCACCGCCGCTTCTTTTCTTCAGTCGGATTTTTGGGGCGCTTTCAAGGCCCGCTTCGGCTGGGAGGCGCTGGCCTTTGATGTGCAGTGGGACTGGGAAGGTTCAAGTCACGAAGGTTCAAGTGGCGGGCAGGCGGGCGGCTGTCTTTTGGCGCTTCGCCGATCCCTCGCGGCGGGCTTCTCGCTGGCCTACATTCCCTTGGGGCCGGAGTTGCCTGAAGGTTTCCCCGCCGGGCTGCGGGAGGCCGCCCTTACGGAACTGGCCTTGGCCCTGAAAGCGCTGTTTCCCCCTGACACGGCCTTTATCCGCTTTGATCCCCCGTGGCACACCGAAGGGCCCAGCGCGCCCCCGCCACGGATACCGCCCCCCTTTGTCCGCGCCCCGGCGGACATACAGGCCCCGGACACGGTTCTTGTTGACCTTGCCCGGCCTGTGGAATCCGTTTTGGCGGAAATGAAACCCAAGTGGCGGTACAACGCCCGCCTTGCCCTGAAAAGGGGCGTTACGGCGCGCCGGGCCGGGGCGGAGGAGGTGGGCGTGTTTTACGGGCTACTAAAAGAGACCGCCCGGCGGGACGGCATTGCCATTCACGGGCAAGAGTACTATGCCGCCCTTCTTGACAATGGCTGGTACAATGGCGCGCCGCCGGATATACGGCTTTACCTTGCCGAGCATGAGGGGGATGTCCTTGCGGGCATTGTAACCCTTTTCAGGGGGCCGCAGGCGGTGTACCTGTACGGCGCGTCTTCGGGCAAGAAGCGCAATCTTATGGCGCCCTACGCCCTGCAGGTAAAGGCAATGGAGGACGCCAGCGCCGCTGGATGCCGGCAGTACGATCTTTTCGGCATTCCCCCTAGCGGCGACCCGTCCCACCCTATGGCGGGGCTCTACCTGTTTAAGACGGGCTTTGGCGGCAGAATCATCCACCGCCCGGGAAGCTGGGACTTCCCCTGCCGACCCTTGCTGTACCGCCTTTTCCGTGGCGCGGAAGCCCTGCGGAAAAGGTTGCGGACGCTGCGGAAAAAGCGGGCTTAGAGCTTTTCCGTAACCAGCCTGTTGTTATTCCTGTCCAGCCGGATTCTTACCTTCTTTAAAGGCTCGGTTACAAAAAGCGCCGTCTGGCATATTTCGATAAGCGTGCCGCCTGTAATTTCTCCTTTTACTTCCACCACAGCGTCTTCGCGGGCGTTTGGCTGACCCAGAATCTCCGAGACCCTCGCTTGCGCCTTGCGCTGCTCTTCTTCAAGCCGTTGGCGAATGGCCTGTAACTTAGCCATCGTTTCCCCGCCCGCTCTCGCGTCCTCCATGATCTCCTTTAGGCGGCCCAGCCGTACCGCCAGGATTCTAAGAACAGCGTTGTTCTTTTCTTTTTCCTGCTCCAGAGTAAAATCCACGCCGCAGTGGATACGGGCGGCCTTGCCGGTTTTTCTTCCCACGCTGCCGGCCCGAACTCCCGTAAGGGCGTAAATCTCCCCTCCGACAATGCGCCCCTTGTCCCCCATAACAAGGCTCTCCAAAGTAAAAATCCTTGAATTGACGATTTCCAAGTCAACGCTGATAGTTTTCCTGCACGCCACATGGCAGTTATCTATGAATTTGGTTTTCAGGCTTCCGCCCACTTTGACCAAGGCCCGGCCCCTGCCGATAATTCCCCCCGCCACATTAAGATCGCCCTTTGTAATAGCGTCCGTTACATCGAACGTCTGCTTAATGCTCACAGAGCCGCCCGAATAAATCTTAAAGCCGTCCGAGACTTCCCCGTGAATCTCCACATTGCCCGGAAAAATGATATTCCCCGTGCCGTAGCCCACAGGCCCCTTGATAACCAGCGAATCCCTGACGCTTACCACTTTTTTGTTTACGACAAGCTGCCCGTTAATGTTGGAAAGCAGATACCGATCTTCCATCCGGGTATTTTCGCCCCCGGCCAACAGCCCAGCCGGATTGGTGACATTGTAGCCAATACTGTCTCCGTGGACATTTTTCCCGTCCCGCCCCGGCTTGTGGCGCTTTAGTTTCGCCAGCGCCTGATCTTTTTTGACAATAATAAAAGGCGAGCGTTCCCGGTGATCCACCGGATCCGTTTCATTTACCGGGGCCGGATTTTTCCGCTCAAAAAGAGGGTTAAGCTGTAAGTACTCAGGTACTTCGTTAAACGCCGGCTCTCCTTGCGCGATACGCACACCCGCGACAACAGCATTCGTTTTTACGCACTCTTCAAGGGCTCTGTTAATTTCGTCATGCTGAATGCCATAGCGGATATTGTTCTCAGTGAGAAGCGCGGCTATGTATTCATGAGTGATAGGGGAACCGCCACTAGCGGGGGGAAAAAAATCACCGGTAACCGTAAGGTTGTTATTTAGAAAGGTGAGGGTGATCTTCCCGTTGCCCGCTCCGGCATTTCTTCCGTCTTCCATCTGCAGCGCCCTTTTTTTCCAGCTTTTTCATTATCGGCACTGCCGCCGCAACGGTACAGGGGGTGGGGTACAGGGCCCCCGCCGCGCGTGAGCGTTTCCGCCAAAAACCCCGGCAGGGCGCCGCTTATTTAATCTCAATGCCCAGCAAGGATTCCCATAGCCGGACAACTGCGGGCTGGGATTCTTTGCCATGCCCCTTAGCCTTGGCGGCCTTGAAAATCTCGTGGACAATGGCCGTTACGGGAACAGGCACATCGTTATCTTTGGAAAGGCTTAAAGCGTAGCCTAAGTCTTTCCAGTGGATGTCCACAGTGCCGCCCGGCTTGAACTCTCTGGAAAGCATATCGTTAGCCGCCACGTCCAGCACTTTGGAGCCAGCCCAGCCGCCCTTAATGGCGTTGTAGAGGGTTTTGGGATCAAGGCCGCTTTTCGCGCCAAGGGCAAAAGATTCGGCGATTACGGCGAAGGTAGAGCCCACAATCATCTGGTTTACCGCCTTGGCAATCTGCCCCGTGCAAATATCCCCCATGTGAACCACCGAGGCCCCCATCGCGTGAAAGTATTCCTTTGTCTCTTCAAAGGCATCTTTCTTTGCCCCAATCATGAAGGAAAGCGTTCCCCCGATAGCCGCCATTTCCCCGCCGCTGACCGGAGCGTCAATAAACCCAACGCCGCGCTTTTCAAGTTCCGCCGCCATCTCTTTTACCACGGTAACTTCCGTTGTGGAAGTGTCCACCACCACCGATCCCTTTTTCATGTGGCTTGTAAGCCCGTCCCCGCCAAGAACCACTTCCCGGACAACGGCGGAACTGGGAAGGGAAAGAAACACAATGTCCGCCCGGGAGGCAATGCCGGGAATGTCCCCCACAGCTTGCGCCTGACCTTCGGGCAGGGAACGGGAGCGCTCCTTGTCCACATCGTAGACCAAAAGCCCGGGGTACTTCCCGGACAAGTTCCGGGACATGGGTAAGCCCATAACCCCCAGCCCGATAAATCCAAGTGTCTTTGCCATGCCTTTGCTCCTTATATGTACACTTATACCGCCTACTGGATAATCTTGTCTATAATGATATTCACTTCCTCGATAAGAATCCCCGTAAAGCGTTCAATGTTTTCGATTATGTACTGCTGTAGCTCATGAATATTCCCCCCAAGCTGAATGCCGTAGGGAACGTCAATGGTAATCGCCAGCCGGTAACCGATTTCATTGTCCCGGACAACAATCTTCTTGATGCGCACGTTCTGGTTATGCTCGTCCACGCAATGAATGACCATCTGGCTTAAAGCCGCCTCGGAAATAACCACCTTGCCCCGCTTGGAGTATTCCGGGCGAACCACGGATTTTTCGTGAACGCTGGGAGTAGCGCCAAGGCCGATAGGTCCGTGCTTGCGCTTGAAAATTTTGATGGCGTTAAAAAAAATGTTGGGGTAGCTCCGCTTTATCTCGATAGACGGCACGGGGATTACGTGCTTTCCTTCTATGCGCCGGGTGCGTATGGCCTTTTCAATTTCTTCCTGTGAAGATATGTCTCCAATCCTGACAATTTTGGACGGAGCCGGAATCTGAAGCCGGGCGGCGATTTTGCTTACCATTTTTTCCGATGTCCCCAGAATAAGGATTCTACTTGTTTTTTCTTCCTGAAGCTTTTTGGCTACTTCGTCCCGGTGGGCCTTCTCGTCAAACAGGGCGACTTTTACGGCGGCCAGAAAGGTCTTTTCTTTTTTGGCTGAATGTCCGGCCAAAATACGATTACTCCGGATCAACAGGCCGTCATCAATGATATATTCAATCTCGTGCTTTTGGGCCACGAGCTTGGCCCGGAAACTTTTCCCCGTGCCGCTTTCTCCCACAAGGGCAAAGACCTTTATTCTTTTCAAGGGAAAGATAAAATCCAGAAACATCACCTAAAGTATACATCTTCCCGCCGCATACTCGCAATAGGGCGTATAGCGAAGCAGTAATTCTAAAGTTGACCCTCAACTACACAAAGCCAAATTTTGACTTTCTATATTTGCCTGTAGATGCGGGTGGCAAAGTGATGGGCCTTTTTTGGAAAACTATGCGGGAATTTTGAAAAAACGCAAAAAAAACTTGACAGGCCCCTATAGCTAATGTACCATATTTTCGAGGGGGCGGTTGTTATTATTTCTTTCGGAAAATGAGGCCCGGGGCAGCCCAAAATGTCATTTTGAGGCGGCACACATTATCATTATTGCGGAGGAAAGTTTATGAAAAATTTGGTAAAGCGGATTTACGTCAGTATACTGACAGTAACAGCGGTTATTATCATTGGCTCTTGTACTTTTCCATTCCAGCAAGGGCAACATGCGGTGTTGTCAGACATCAGAGGACAACTAGAACATAACTACATATCCCGGCTTGCATTCATGGGCGGCAGTGTGCTGTTTAACCCGGATCAGCTGTCGAGCGGGCACTTAATGCCCGGAGCGCACGTGGCCGTGCGGTTAGGCAGGGTTGACAGGAATGTATATAATCCAAATGAGCCGGAATTTCTTGACAGTCCGGGGGATGCTCGCTATGGTTTCATAACCATCATCGCTATTGACACATCTTCTGTTACATTCAGCTATTCACAATACGATGCCACGGGCCGCTTTGTAACCACCAGTAACCATACTTTGCGCCTGAACGAGACCGTGGATATAAATGGCGATGGCATACTGGACTTGACTTTTGTGAGGCCTGAAAGAACACGCCCCGGTATGGAAAACGCGGTATTTTTGACCTTTTTAAGCTCGCAGGAAACACAGAATACAAGTATGTTTGCGGTGTTTCCGGAGCAATACAGCCGGGGGGTATTTCCCAGCGGGATAATGGGAATTAACCCTGACGGGCGCTTTATTGTAACCAGATATGAACTGGTCGGTTCAACGGTTAGAGCTGCGGTACAGGGGCTTGTATACGGCGATTTTGTTATAAATTACCAAACTGGCGCTTTCCAAAAAGTAACGGGTTCCAGAAATTTCCGCCATGCCAGGATGATCCTTGATTCCGATGTAACCGATATTTCCGCCAGCGAAAGAACGGATTTGTATTTTATTGTTGAAGAATTTGACGATCTTCTGATGGCGCATAATTTGTTCATGGCGTTGCCGGATGCCGTAAGAAATCTTCATAACCCGCCGGACTTTACCAACGCGGGATTGGTTCCTATTCTGAACAATATTCTGGAAAGCTATGATCTGATTTTGTCCATAGCCGCTGTTCAGGATGTCGGCTTAACCGATTCCGAACTGGAGGAAGTCCGTAGCGGCATCCATCATCTTCCGCTTGAAGAATTGGTTCAAGTAAACCGGCTTTTCCTGAATGACATTTTTCCCAATGTAACGCCGCAACTGCAGAATAATTCAGACTGCATAGCGTTTATTTTACCGTTGCTACATCTTACTATCCGTGGTGAGTCAAATGACGAGGTTAATGAAATTGACGTTTCCCGCAGGGCAGCAAACTCTTTCAGTGACTATACAGTACGAAGGAATGCAATTCTGTCAAACTGGCGGCGGTTTAGGCCTCTTGGCGGGATTACCCCAGATCTTTCATTTCAAATTCCCGGTACAAACATAAATGTTTCACACCCTTCTAGTCTTACAAACCAAGTAAATGTCGGAATTCTTGGCGTTTTGGAGAACAACTGGGGGAGTACTATCAGGATGAACATTGGTGTTGCAATATTTCTCCAAGTTGAATGGGGTAATGCTGATATTTCTGAAAATTTCTACAGAAGGAGTTTATTGCCAAATCGAAGGCCCATCTCTCTTGTAAATATTTCTGCGCCAGCAATATGGATAGGACCTGTACTGTTAAACATAAATATGCCTATAACTTTTGATATTGTATTATCAGTAACTGGTAATCTGTCATATTCAACCCCTTGGTTTACTGGCCTTACTGCTTTGTATGGAGCAGAAGCTTCGGTAGGTGCAAACTATGGAATTAGATGGAGAAGGGTATTATTTGCTAGGCTTCCTCAACCTTATTTTAGCCCGTTTTTCAGAACTAACACAATTTCAGAATTTGTATACTTTTCAGGGCCACAAGATAGCAATTTTACCGTTGCGTCATTCGAAGTAGAATTACCCATTGGAAATACAGGAGCATCCGTTGGAGCCGCAATTGATAATGCTTTCACAATTGTAGAACTTGCGCCAAGTGTAGCTATTAACCCAAACGTAAGCGCATGGGGTTTAGTGAGTGTCGGGTTTGCCGTGAATAGTTCACTAATAGGAAGGTTTACTGTTACTGCTCTACCAAATACTGCTCAACTTATGGCACAGCGTAGGCTACCTTTTTCTGGTAACGCCTCGTTACATTATCAAGCTACTTTTTATGGAACAGGCCGGGTTGGTATTAGTACAACTCTTTTGGGTATTAGACTTAATTTTGGACAAAATTTTTCGGCCCGGATTGCAAATTTTAACACTCAAATTGGTTCAACCGTAAGGGTGTTCTAATGGAAAAAGAATACCCCCGGTTTTACCGGGGGTATTCGCCTTGATGTTAGACGCTTATAACAATTGTAATGTTTTGCACAAGTGGAGTATGTGTGCAAAATTATGTGCGGAGTATGGTAAGGAGAAAATAATGATGTGCCGCCTTTTCCGGATTCGGTTTTTTTGTGTTTTCGCAGTTACGGCTATTTTTACTGGCTGTATTACATTCCACTTTCCGCCTCCCCCGGGTCCTCTGCCTGATCCTACCGATCATTCTTTTCCCATTACTGGCGAGGTTCTTGCGGCTGGCAACATCGCAAGTGTAATTGAACGCAGGGGGCCATTTTCCAGAACGCGCCCTTTGCCACAAGCCGACGTATTGCTTACAGGTGTGGTACTACAGCCGTTCCTTGGAGGGGGCCAGGGAATAGTCTTGCGGACGATTACATTAAGGTATCAATATGACGAAACCATTTGGCTTTTACCGGCAACCCGGGGGCGTTACCTCTGGCGTGGGACAGTTGCGGTTGGAGATAATTCTGTAGATACCGAAATTGCGTTTGACGTACATGCCTCCCAAAGAGGAGAGGGGAAACAGTTCATCTTGACAAATGCGTTACTAGGACAAGTGCGCTTGGAAGCCGACGATCCCCTTGAGGTTTACAATTCTACTACTGGGAGTTTTCCTTTCCCCATTGGGGTTATTCATTTGGGAAACAATAGATACCCCATTATTGCTGTTATTGACAACGTTTTATATGATCGAAGCGGTCTTTTAAAAGACATTTTCTTCGACCCATTGCAGAAATTCCAGTTTCTTGACGGAGAAAACGCTGTTGTAGCCGAATTGCAAACAGGCAGATACACTATATACGACACCCTGCCCAAGGAGGAACTGGAAGGCATGAAGCAGGCAATAGCGCTCTTTGTCGCGTACAGACACTCGATTACTGTATTGAGGGATATTGAAGACGGCTGGAATCTTCCAGGTTTTTTCCGCTTTGTGTATCCATAAGCGCAGGGGTGTGCAATGACTTGTAGAATAAAGCGGCGGGCGGCGCTTTTTGCGGTTATTCTCGTTGTAGTCTTCCCGCGCAGTTTGTTTGCGGATGATTTTACAAACCAGTCAGTTTCATTTTCTCCAATAACATTTGTCGGATTGTTTTTCGTTCTGCCAGTTTTTGAAGAAGTCAACCTTAGAAATATTTGGATTACCTTTGAAGGAAACTGGATAACGGCAAACCAGGCGGAACGGGGAGCGGGCATAACGATACGGAATGACAGGGTAGCCCTTTCCGCAAGGCACCGGTTCTTTTACAACAGGCAAACGCAAAGCGGTTTTTTTTGGGGCCTGTACGGACTTGTCGAATGGAGAAGAACGCATTGGTACTACGATGAAGACGGCGAACTGCAAATTGACCCTTTTTTTCCCAATGAAAGGCCCGGCAGCATATTCCACAGCGTAGGACTTACCGGGGGGCTTGAGACAGGGTTTAGAGTCCGAAGCGGCAATACCGGCATAACCCCTTTTTTGCGGCTGGGCATCCCTGTTTTTTTCCCCTTCGGCGATTTGCCGCCTAACAATGAATTTTGGGAATTTTACGCAATGAATGCTTTAGTTAGGGGAATAACCCTTGGTTTACGGATAGATATTTTCTATCCCGGACGTTGATAAACCCCAACGAAAAATTTAGGGGGAAGGAAACCATGAAAACAGTATTTGCAGTTTTGTTTTTACCCTTGTTGTTTTTCAGTACGCCGCCTAAATCCAGCGGTCTGGAAATTGACTTTATATTTCACACCGGCGTACGGTTTGGTCTTACGCAAGAACTGGTATACGAAGGTAATAACCGCATAAGCCAATTGGACTGGACTGATCTGACTGTTCCAAACATTGGCTTTACTGTCCATGCGGGCGCGCGCAATTTCTTTTTTAGGGCCGGCCTTGTATCCGCCATTCCGGCTGTAAGCGGCGAAATGGAAAACTTTGACTTTTTAATTCCCGGCAGCCAGGAAGTCTCCCATTACTCGTGGCACGAAAATAACCTAGACAAGGATTTTACCTTAAGCTTTGAGGCAGGCTATGAATTCCGCTTTGGCATTTGGCGCGTAACGCCGTCTGCCGGCTTTCAGTTCCGTAACCGCAAGTGGACAGCGTCTGGCGGGTTTTTGCAGTATCCTGTAATGGGGCCGTGGACAGGCGAAGAACCAAAAGTAAGGCTCAATGGCCCGGTTATCAGCTATGAACAGGCTATGTGGTTTCCCTTTGTGTCTTTGGGAATTGGGTTTGATCATACTTTCCCGCATGAAGGCAGATGGCGGGTTTCCATTGTAGGAAGCATATTCCCATATATTTGGGCAGAAGCGAATGATATACACTTTTTGCGGAATATGCAGTTTTATGATTCCATGAGGGGCGGAATAGGATATAGCTTTACGCTTAGATACGAATTCTATCCCCAGCGCGCGAACGGGATTGGCTTTATAACCGACTTCATACACGGCGAAAGAATAACGAATGTGCGGGGAACAACGTCTTCAAATACAACGGGCATTTCCAGCGGCCCCCCTATCATATCAGAAGGGTTCAGCGCGGGAACGGAAATCGCCCAGTGGCATGTTTCTTTTAGCGTGGTCATTCCGCTTTTCCGCAGATAGGGATGTTGTGTCGCAAAGGGTCATTCTTTCGTTACGACAGCAGATCCCAAAAGATTTCTGCCATTGCCTGTAACTATAACTGTGTCGCCAACAGTGAGGCCACTGTTTAAGCTACAGCGAAACCGCCTTAGCCCGCCTACACTATCCTGAAACGCATTATGCGATGATCGCACAATATGAAAACCCCGGACATCATTAACAAATATTACAACATCCCGAATAATATCTAACTGGGAAATATCGCCAGAAACATATATGTTTATAGAATCTGCACCGGTTATCTCTGCCCTTTCGATAACCGTAAAATCAGTATTTTCGCATGACTGCAAAGCAAGAACAACCACCACCAGAGGGATAAAATACTTCATAGACACCTCCGTAAAAATCCTGCATAAATAGTTGTCCATAGCCTATCATACCAGTATGTATCTGTCAAGGCAACTTTTTCCATGATTTACGGAAATTAATTTTCAAAAAAACCTTGACAGGCCCCTATAGCTAATGTAGCATATTTTCAAGGGGGCGGTTGTTATTATTTCTTTCGGAAAATGAGGCCCGGGGCAGTCCGAAATGTCATTTTGAGGCGGCACATACTATCATTATCGCGGAGGAAGTTTTTGATTCAAGTAAACCGCCTTTCCCGGATTCAGTTTTTTTGTGTTTTCGCGGTTACGGCTATTTTTACTGGTTGTATTACGCTTGAGCCTTATATACCTTCTCCTGAATTTGAACCTGTTGACCATTCTTTTCCCATTACAGGTGAAGTTTTTAAAACGGGCAATGTCGTAAGCGTGCTGGAGCGCAGAAGCCCGTTTTCCGAAGCGCATCCTTTACCGGAAGCTGATATTTTGCTAACAGGTGTGGTAAGGCAACGGTTTAAGTTATTATGCCTGCCATTCTTTTTTACGCATAGGCTAATGTATGATGATGATGATGATACTATATGGGTATTGTCTGCTCACCGGAGGCGGTTCCGCTGGAATGGAACAATTATGATTACAAGGTATCAGAAAGATACTAACATTGAATTTTTTGTACACGCTTACCAAGATGGGGCCGGTAAACAGTTTATATTGAGAGAGGCATCGCTAGGGCAGGCACGCCTTGAAGCTGGAGATCCTCTTGAAATTTTGAATGGCGCTACCGGGGATTTTCCTTTCCTTATCGGGTATGCTCACCTGCAAAATAACAGCTATCGCATATTTGCGGTTCTTGACAACTTGCCCGGCAACAGAATGATTTTGGCTAATTCAGAGGACTGGCGGTTTCTTCATAGAGAGATTTTTTTTAACCCTTTTCAAAAATTTCAATTGCTTAACCATGAGGGTACAGTTGTTGCCGAACTTAAAGGCGGCCTATACACCATATACAATACTTTACCAGAAAAAGAGCTTGAAAGTTTAAAGCAGGCTATTGCGCTCTTTGTTGCGTACAGACATTCAATTTCTGTGTTGAGAAATATTGACAGGTGGACTCCTTCAATGTTTTATCGCTTTGTGTATCCGTAAGCGCAGGGGTGTACAATGGCTTGCAGAATAAAGCGGCGGGCGGTACTTTTAGCGGTTGTTCTCGTTGTAGTTTTTCCGCGCAGCGTGTTGGCGGATGATTTTACAAACCAGTCTATTTCATTTTCTCCGATGACCATTGTCGGGCTTCTTTTCTTGACTTTGCCCGTTACAGAAGAGTCTGACCTTGGAAATTTTTGGCTTACCTTTGAAGGAAACTGGATAACGGCAAATCAGGCGGAACGGGGAGCGGGCATAACGATACGGAATGACAGGGTAACGCTTTCAACAAGATACCGGCGCTTTTTCAACAGACAGACGCAAAGCGGTTTTTTTTTGGGGCCTGTACGGGCTTGTTGAATGGAGAAGAACGCATTGGTACTACGATGAAGACGGCGAATTCACTATCTACATTTTTTTCCCCGATGAAAGGCCCGGTAACGTATTCCATAGCATAGGACTTACCGGGGGGCTTGAGACAGGGTTTAGAGTCCGAAGCGGCAATACCGGCATAACCCCTTTTTTGCGGCTGGGCATCCCTGTTTTTTTCCCCTTCGGCGATTTACCGCGCGACA
>Ga0123355_10008929_pt1 | contig 15185 bp, 10 predicted proteins | sample TergutEmb28metaG_3_FD_89872 | JGI IMG/M metagenome (GOLD analysis project Ga0123355, IMG submission 89872) | Embiratermes neotenicus P1 segment gut microbial communities from Petit-Saut dam, French Guiana - Emb289 P1 | ecosystem: Host-associated > Arthropoda: Insects > Digestive system > Gut ...
CAGAGTCCTTCTTGAGAAGCTAACTGGTTTGCAGCTAGTCAAGAAATTCCCCGCATTTCACGGAACCCGAAGGTTCATTACTGCACTCACAAGCGTCCGCCACCTGTCTCTATCCTGGGCCAGTGCAATCCAGTCCATATACCCACATCCCACCTCCTGGAGATCCATCCTAATATTATCCACCCATCTATGCCTAGGTCTCCCCATTAGTTTCCTTCTGTCCAGTTTCCCCAGCAAGACCCTATACACACACACCGAATTCATACAAAATACTTCACAGCTTCCAACAACACCAGTGGCAACTGAGTACATGCAAAAACAGGTGTTCCAAAGGATAGCAGACTTCCTGTGACTATACCGAGATTACAGTGTAATGGTACACGCACAAAAAACCACTTTTCATCTTTTGGCTAAATGGATGAGTCCATGCATTTTGGCAGGAGGCAACTGTTCAGTTGGCTATTGCTCCACATTCACATGGACGTTACCACTTAGTCCATTCTCCTGTTTCCCCTTCAACTCTCCCCACCACCCATCGCATTTTTGTGTGCCATCACAAAGTAATAGTAGTCAATGAAATGTCCCATTTTGCTGAACAAGATATGAAAATAATAACAGTCTGTGGTAGTAAGCCATTTTCCACAACTTCTTTATGTTGATCTAAAAAGTGCTACTCAATTTGTAATGTTGCAGCATTTTAAAAATTCTAAGAATTTAAAAACGCATTTTCTATTACATGGATATGCTCATTAACCACAACCCAACAAATAGTCACCTTTCTAAATCACAACACTAAAATAAATAAACTGATAACAAAAAATTATACTCACATAGAAGCCCTAATGAATATTTATCCAAATGCAACAAGCTGAGACAAAAAAAATGCCCTGTGGTTTTATTTTATGTGCTATGCCATAAACTGCTCCTTACACTGAGAGCAGTAATCTTCTGCCATATTGACATTCCACTTTCCCTGGTATCTCTTCTCCATTTCCTTGGTGTCTTAATGCTGGTGACATCATCATCAATGTCCTGCCCACTGCACATCATGAACAACCCCACTGGCTCCCCATCCCTATTTTCAACACTTACAAAACACATCCACACCTTCTCACACAGTTACTCTGCTTGCTTGACTGAAGATGAAGGCATTATGATCCTTCAAAACATCTGTAACCACTTACCAGTCAAAATGTCATAATATCCCAGAAGGCATCGATCATCAGCAACTATGCTGTGAGAACCCCAACTCTCACAGATTGGCCCTCCTGGTATTTGACAAATTAATTTTCCCTGCTGGCAATAATCTTTACCTATCTTGCTGCCAGTTATTCATCACCACATTGCCATACAAAATTCTGCACACATTTCCATTAAGACAATAAATTGCATTCTCTTGTTATGATGAACACAGCCGTTCAGGTCCTCTTGCAATGTAGAAGAAAATTTTGTAACCAGATTGAATAATAAGCTGGGTTAAGTAATGGTAGAATGAAAAAAGTCTTACCTCAGCAAGATTGTGAGATCAATATCATCACTGAGGCGGTCCAGAGCCATGGTTCCGTCAACCCTAACAGCATTGATCTTGTCCCTGAGTCCCTGTGATGTTCCAACCACTGCATGCCTTTCCTTTAGGATGTCCAATATGTTTGGCTGACGAAGGAATGCAACCACCTTCTCATTATAAGCTGTAGGAATATCTGATGGAGCCAGCACACGTGGAACAGATGTTCCACTCATGCTAGATGCCATGTTTGGACTGCAGCCACAATTTACTGCAGGCCGTGGTGGAGGGACTGGAGCCTGCAAGCAAGAAGGTTACAAATTAAGGCCCCTCTCATAGGAAAGAAGCTTGAAGGGGGAATAAGTACTGTTCTTTACACACACACACACACACACACACACACATGCACGCACGCACACACAATACACACACACACACACAGACAAAACACACTGATTTATGTAGACCTATTTCAATACTTTCATTGCAATTAGACAAATGGAGATGACAATCAGTCACAACAATAAAATACTGTCTAGACTATTGTTGCAATTGATGGTTATAATGCTGTACAATCAGATTCACTGAAAGCGAACTGTTGCCCCACATCTGCATCTAAATTTTGTACACACTTCCTGCAATATACATGCATTAAATTACTTCAAACATTATCAGAAACTGAATGTATGCAAAACTGCCCAATTAATATCCCTCCAAATCCAGTAAACAATAACACCAAAATTTATGTACCTGGTCTGGGGATTGAATCCTGCTGGTGGGCGAGATTTTCTGCACTTGTCCACACTGGCCCTGTGGCCCACCCAGCATCCAATACAATGGGTGCTGGGTTTTTCCCAGGGGTAAAACATCCAGGGCGTGGTGTTGACCACCCACCCCATCTAGCACCGAGGTTAAAGAAATAGTACAGCTATACCTCTACTCCCCATCTGGAACTTCATGGCATGTTCTACGGTGAAATTTGCCTTTACCTTTTACCTTCATAGTAATACCAGTAGACATTTCAGGAACATAAAGAAGGAATATCTGAAAGCTAAAATTGATGAACTTGAAACTAAAAATAAGATTAAAAAGTCAGAGACTTGTACAGGGACATCAATGCTTTTAAGAAGGGTTACAAGCCTAGAACTAATATACAGTAGGATGAGAAGGGTGATTTGGTTAGACTCCCACAGTATTTTGGCTATGGGGAGGAACCATTTCTCTCAGCTGTTCAATGTACATGGGGTTAGTGATGTTAGGCAGAAATAAATACACACAGCAGAACCACTAGTGCTTGAGCCAAGTGTCTTTGAGGTTGAGATGGCTACTGAAAAGCTAAAAAGACACAAATCACCAGGTATTGATCAAATCCCAGCAGAACTGATCATAATATGCTAGCACATGGAGTCTTGCTCCCAACATTAGTGGGTCCAAACTGATCTCACCATCAGAGAGCACTTGGTCATGACACACAAACTACCAGACATCAGATATAATCTGTAACACTACCGACAGACTTGAAACATGATATACCATAATGTTACCATTTAGGAAACGTTTTACAATAGGAATCAGCAATTCATGCTCTCAAGGAAGTATGGAAACAAGCAACGGTTCAGGCTCAAGTTCACTGGGACAGAGATAAGGCCACAAACAGAAACCCACCTCTCATGTTCAAGACGTAAATTGTAAGCTAAGCTATTACCACATATACCTCTTTTTGTTACTGCAGTTCTGCTGCACAAACAACAGATATCACACAAACATAATTAATACATAAGGAAGGCAGGATTCTCACTTCCCAATTCAATGAGCTGGTCAGAGGAAAGCAAATTCTATCACAATTCATGTCCTCATATTTAAATGCAGACATATTCCAAGTCAGAGTTCAGTATTGTAATCTACCCAATAAAAGGTACAGCAATCCCATTACAAGCCTGGACAGGCCCTGAGGGTTCCAGGAGGCTGAGGCTCCCAGATTTCAAGACAGTCAGCACATGAGGTGGTAAAGTTGTCAGCCCTATGCACTGGCTTCCTTTACCCCCCCAAGAAATATTCCTGGTACTCGTTTCTGTTAGAGGCTGAGTCAACCCCAAGGCCATAGTGTGGCAGGAAGGATTATGTCAATGAAAAATTCCAATGACACCATCAGGAAATGAACCTGCGACCTTCCGGCTTGTAGCACAGTGCCTCAACCAACTGCGCCACCACATTCCCCAGTATACCCAATATTAGCAGCAATTCATCAGAACTTCTTTACTTCGATTATTCACTCACCTCAAAAGACTTGTTTTGTTGAGAAAAAAAGGAGTGGACAAAAAGAAAAACTGACACATGACTTCACTCTCAAACAATATACTGCTCCACAATTCCACATTATACAAAAATCTGTCAATTTTCTTCCACAAGCATATCTGTGAGCCCTTCTATGGACAGAGCTATTTTCTCACCTTGCACCTTATCACGTTCTTCCCCCATCTCCGGTACAAAATTAGTTCATTAGCACTGTTTCCAGTGTGTGTGATAGAGAAAGCATCAATATCATATTCAGTAATTCACAAAATGTTGGTTTAATTTATTTTGTCTTTCTCATCTTGTATAAAACATAAAAATCACAAGTTCTGTCCTTTCACATAAGATGCTCTTTGTGTTGGTGCTGGGACTCTGTCACTACTTTCTGAGGCCAAGAGGACAAAAATTTTGTGAAATGCTAATCTTATTTGTCAACTAACAGCTGACCAGTCCATACCTACATGAGTTTCCAAACCTAATGCTTTTATGGTAACCTGTACATGGAAGATTCTATAATGCATTATGATTATGCAAGAAATGAACCTGCTGGGTTGGAAAAGCTGAACCCCACACTTGCCAAGTCCAGTCACAGGCACTAAGGACATGTTGCTGTATCAGCTGCTACTCCTAACTTGAGCAATAAGCAGCCATAAGTCAATTGCTCAGTTCAGTTACTACATGAATTCCAACATTGTGATTCAGTTAACAGACTGAATCTTTGTACTCCCATCCCTCACAATAGTGAAATCCATCCTCATGATTTTCTTTTCTGATGTGGCTGTGTTTCTGTTACACGGCAAGGTAAATTCACAGAACAGCACACATTGGAGTTCATAAAATCTAAGATCTATACATGACAATCCAACACACAGGCATAAAACTGGTGCATGTTGTAGAGTGAGTAGAAGAGAATAGTTGGGCCAATTTTTTTGAGGTTCTTCAACAGCTAACAGATGACGTATGTGTGTATAGCTTCTATAAACAAGACAGATGTACATATCATGCAACAGCCTGATAACATTTCACCTGACAAAAGCACTTTCATGGTGATTTAAAATAACCAGAAACAATAAAACATACTTAAGTTCTCATGTAATGTACTCGATATTTTTGCCTACTTTTAACCAAATTTGAATTTTCTTGCAAACATTACGTACAAGTAAATTTTCTTGACATACTTTCATAAATGTCCCCAGTATTAAATTTCATGGAAATCCATCCAGTGGGAGCGAAGGTGACATACGCAGATGGATGGACAAACACGATGATGCTAATATGAGCTTTCCCATGGCTATGCGAATGCACATAAAAAAAGACTACAACTGCTCACATAGCAAAGACATTTATGGGTGACCTAGGGGAAGTGTTTGGGACACAATACAAGCAGTTGTTTATGGTCAGGAAACTTTTCCAGCCTCATCCCATGTGACTTTCATCTGTGACCATTAAATCAGACCATTTACAGATCAAACACATCACTCACATAATTGATGGAGGAAAGGGAAGAAATATGAAAGCAAGTTATCAGGTACAGCAAGGATCAATTTAAACTGCTTCAGAAGTGTCAGGAATGCATGTACAAGGACAAAGAACATTTCTGGCAGCTGCTGTATTCTCAGCAAGTTTTGCAGGATCTGAGCTTCTTACGCTGGTGCTTATAAGGATTCAAGTCTTTTGGGATATTACATCATGTAGACTGAAAATTTACCATTCAACTTGGCACAGCATCGAAAAAGACCCTGCACTTCATCCGTTAGTTTTATTTTTAATGTGTTTAGGCTGATGCTTGTTGCTTATGCTAGCAGTATGAAATAAAGCATCACACTTCGAGTCTCTGCTCCTAAACTAAGATGGAGGAGGTTAATGTCTGGTTTTCTTGTCTGGATGGATTGCTGATTTGCAAAATACTGTATCAAATTTTCCCTTTATAAAGAAGTTCACATAGTTGTTAATATTCAACCCTTCTATATACTGTAATATTAACAACTTCTTATCATTCTCTAGGCATGTCAGTGTATAACAAATATTTTCTTCTCTGAAGATTCTGGTTTTAATATGGGAAAACTCTCACTCACACAGGGATGGCCAGGAGTGAGCAACTTACTCGGGAATGGCTGAGCTCTTCCTCGCCCGCACTTCTGCTTCTCCTCCGGGCTCCAGGCAGGAAAAACTTGTGCGGGTTCAGGTACAGGGATTCAGTTGGCACACGGGGATCTATGAAAGTTGTCGTCTTGGTTGTGTGATCAATGAAGAATTGCTAGAAGAGGAAGCCACAAGTCTATTCATAGACAGCCCAACCACCATGCTAGGAACAACCATGTTTAATAGGAAATACGAGACACAAATCTACAGTTTACTTCTGCAAAACACAAAACATCTTGCAACAAAAAGATAGGAAGCAGAGATAGCAATGTGACTGTTTGTGTACAGCAGCATACTGTAAACAACAAAATATTAAATGCTTAAAGTCGAGCATATCCTACAGCCTCATGTAAATATGGTTTGAATTACAACATGATAACCTACAGGTGCTACACAATGAAGTATATGTCTTTTCATGGACAACCTCAATCCCTTCCCCTCCATATTTATTTTCGTCAGTTCAGAGTACCAGTACTCTGATAAAAATTAATAAGTTCAGATAAATCCATCACTAAATTAACCTGCCATAAGGGGGAACAATGGACTTTGATTTTGGGCACAGGGAGATTCTTTATTTGCAGAGCAGCTAGGGAAGCTCTGGGGTCCACCAAGCCTCCCATCCAATGGGTACCAGGGGTCTTTCCTCAGAAGTAAAATAGCTGGCTTCAAGATGGAGCGCTCAGTCACACAAACAAACTCACATTTTGCCCTTTTAAATTCAGTGTTAATTAGTCAGTAATAAATATTTGCTATTTAATCTCGTCAATGTGTCTACAGTGTGTGCAGTAATTACTGAAGCAATTTTCTACACAAACAACCAGGTTCCTGTCTCAAGCATCACACAGAGAATAAAGAAATTCCTGCACTTCACAATGGAACCTTCCTTGTAGAAGAGATGGTACAGTCCCCCCTCTTTGGATTCTTGACTCTTGAAGATGGGACCGAAAGGTTGTCCCAAAACGTCGGTAAGGAATTACCACTAGTCGCTGCGTGATAACCCATAAGAGCCCAGTTCTCATCTACCTCAGCGCAGAAGCCTAAAATCATGCTTGGTACAGTCCCCAAGTTTGTCATCTGAGTATTCAGTAAAAAAGCTATTTCCTATCTACCTGCCATCCTTTACCCACAGTAAATGGCCGTACTTCATCACTCCTAAAACTGTGAAGAAGTACCATTATAACTTTTCCTATGAATTGGAATAAGATACGGTTTGAACTGTTTGCTTCTGGCACATTCTTTTAGAGAATATATACAAAGGGAGAAACCACTACACCCCAACTGAAGAAATTCTTCGACCATACAAGGGCCCTCCATTGAAAACAGAATGCAACCACATGATCGGCATTAACACTATCCATGCTTTGGTGCAGATTACCTTTACACTAACTAGTTGCGACAGCACAGTCAGTATAGTGAATATGCCACAGGCTGGATGAGGCAGGGTTTGATCGTCAACAGAGGCAAGAGGTTTGTCTCTTCTCCTTAACCTTTTGGCACCGGAATTATTTTTTTTAATTTTAGCACACCTGTATATAAAATGTGAATAATACAGGAACCAAATAGGTTAGATTTATGAAACAAACTGCATTTTGAAGAGGAAAAAACGGAGAGTATACACCATGTCTAAAATATTCAGTACCTGTATTTGTTGAATAAATATATAAAATGCAACATTTAGAGGTTAGAGGTACGGTATGACAACTATAGTCGTTGTTAGGCGTCAAAAGGTTAATGTTCAGAACAGGTCTCCGGCCCAATAAGCCTCCAGTTGCGTGGGTATCAGAATCCTCTCCCTGGATGCAAAGCAGCCAGGGTGCAGATGACCACTCACGTCCATCCAGGACCAGGAGCTATGACTCTACTCACCTCACAAGCCAGGATACAGGAAAAATTTTGCTTTTCACTTTTTACCTTCATATTATATGCACTGTGTTGTAGCTACTGTTACTACCACCACCACTGCTGCTGCCACCACCATCAATGCCGCCGCCACCGCCACCACCACCATCAATGCTGCCGCCACCGCCGCCGCCGCCGCCACCACCACCACCACCACCAACACCACCACACCACCACCACCACCACCACCATCACCACCACCACTGCTGCTACTACTATTAATACCACCATCACTAGTACTACTACTACTTTCACTCCTACTCTTCTTCCCATTTTATTTTTTTTGCACAAGTTCTGAAGTTCATGTGTTCCAAATATTCAGCATTCTCACTACTTGCTTCACTCCCTGTATACTCCTCACTACTAGTTTCTCTGTACACAAGGACATCTTACCTCTTCTAAAGACATGCTATATGTGATGGGATTTCTATGATAGTAACTGGATGGTCTGCAAAGCCATACAGCAGTTACACTTTCAAAAGTTGAGAAGGTGCAGGTAATTCTGACAGATAGGACAGAGAAGCATCAGCACACAAGGTCTCATGAACAAAGGATTACAGCTCTACATGTTAAGACCAATATTTTGTTTTTGCAAACACACATAAAAGTTTAAGAAGACCAGAAACTTAAGCTCTGTGAGTTCTGTACATAATATCTTGTTAAATTAATAAATCCTTTTACCTTTCCATTTCGATCAAACTTTGTTTCCCATCCTCGAGGAAGATCCCTCAAAGAATCAGCAAATAAGTTGACCAATGTAACAAGGTCTCGGTTATGTTGATAGCGCTCAAATGCCTGTGGATCTCGACGGATCTTGGAAACCATGTGTTTCAAGGAACCATTACGATTGTACAATGTTAGTGCTTCCTGGAAGATAAAATGAGAAACAAATTGAAAATAGGCTGGTACCTCTAAAATTTAGGAAAGCACTGCCATCACATAACAATGGCAGACAATTAGTCAAAATTTACAGGAAATACGTATGTTATCAAGCAGCTACTCGATTGTCATTACTACACCTTGTGTGAACAATGCGTACAGCTGTGTATACAAGAATTCAAGAAGAATGTATTTATTTTCTGAGAGTATCTTGTTCAAATACGAAATTGCAATTCTTTGGTAACTACAGCACTTTGTATAAGTCCCAGCATATCTACATCTAGTGCAACAAAATTTCATTTTGAAGTTCTTATCTTGCTGTAACATCTCTTTGACATGATTTAGTTAGTAACAAGTTAAAAACAAAAACTGAGGAACCACAATCAAACAGTAGACACATTACACAGAAGTCATAAGATGGCCCAAAACCAATTAAAAACCATGGCACAGTTGAGCCACTAAGATACACATAACTGTTGTAAAACCTTTACACACATTAAATGAGAAATTTAACATCAAAATCCAAATAAAATCAACTTCGAAATCAAGAAAACTTTCAAACGATAGAATTATAAGCATGAAAATTAAACATTACTCTAATGGGAAGTTTGGTGGGCATTTAAAAATCTAACTCCGTACACAGGAAAACCTTGTATCCAGGAACTTCTAATAAGGAAAACACTGAACAGGTAGGAATTTCACAGGGTAACCACTGGCAAAATGCTACTGCAAGGTACTTGTACTCTAACAGTTCATTAACTACACCAGTGAGGACTACAGAGATTGGGTTTTAGAAGTACATTTATGCTGTGCAATTCTTCTAGCAACAAATGTGCAGTACATAATAAGTATCGCAGGATTCTTTAAAGTATATGATGTCAGTTGAGAGTGATTTTAAACAGCCTTTGTACCTAAGCAGTCAATGAATGTAAAATTAATGCTAAATGGAATCATAAACTCTGGTGAAGAGTGAAGGCTGCAGAAACAGAATGGGCCAAGTCTTCATCAGACTCAATAACTCAGTAACCAATCTCTACAACCTTTGCATAAACCAGCCCCATTACAACAATTCCTAGGCCCTGACACACTGACAGATATAAGCAGCATTCAATGATGTTTGTATCATTCAAGTCAAATGAAGCAAAGTGGAAATACACGGTGCGGTCCAAAAGTTTTAGGACTGATTTTTTTAAAAATCGAAGACACGAGGAAGACACACACTTTAATTTTTCTTATTCAAAGTAAGCTCCCTTGGCATATATACAGGCTTTTTCGTGGTCCTACAGTTTCTGAAAAGCAGTTGAAAACTCCTCTTTTTAGACTTTCTTTAATTCATCAGTTATGGCTTCTTGGATCTCAGCAACATCCGCAAAGTGGAGTCCTTTTAACTTCATGTTCAACTTGGGGAACAGACAATAGTCTGGCAGAGATAAATCTGGACAGTACGGGGGGTTATAAAGGGTTGTAACATTTTTGGGGTCAAAAATTGGCAAACACTTGCAGCTTTGTGGGCAGGCACATTATCGTGCAACACGAAAAGATCTCAAGAGCAGAACGCAGCTGGACAAACCCAATAAATGTGCTTCAGGAGGCGATCCATTACTCCTTTATAAATGATGCATTTAGTGTTTTTCCCTCTGGTACAAATTGAAAAAAAAAAAAATGAAAAAAATTATCACCATGGTCTTGATGCGGGACCTTTGGCATTTCAGTTTGTTCGGCCAAGGAGATGTCTCACCAACCCATTCAGAACCCTGTCACTTTGTTTCGGTGTCACAGGCAAAACAACAGGTCTCATTTCCCATAATAATTTTGTTAAAATTATTTTTGTCTGCATCGGCTATTGCGATAATGCCTTGGCAAGAAGTGACTTGATCTTCCCTTCGCTCAAGTGCAAGGAGTGTGGAATAATATGTACACACAACTTTCCCTTTCCCAAATCCTCTTGCAGAATCTGAAGAACTACAGTCTTGGGGATGTTCAAAGATTCTGCTATCATTCTTAATGTGATCTGACGGTCGTTTTTGACCAAATCCGCAACAGCAGCAATGTTTACCTCAGTTCGAGTCAATTTTGGATGGCCACCTCTCTCGTCATCTTCTACCAGCTCCTTTCCGTCTCGAAATCAAGAATACCACCTAAAAACGTTTGATCAGTTCACAGCCTCATTCCCATAAGCCTTCTGCATGAGTACTAGTGTTTTAGTCACAGACAGACCAGCTTTGGAACAATATTTTACAGTAACTCTCTGTTCATTTCTGCCATCCATGATGTATAAAGAAAGCTGTCTTTACAAGACAAGTTGTTAACGCGTACGCTGTCGAAGATAAACAAACGGAACTCAGTGTGTGAACGGACGTTGTTTGATAGTACTTAGTTAGTGGGTTGGCCAATAGATCGCCCTAGTTCTGTTATTTAAAAAAAAAAATCAGTCCTAAAACTTATGGATGGCATTGTGTATAAATTAAGGAAATGACCTAACTGGCAGAGATTCTGCATAAATCACAAAATAATTACTTGGCCATGAAGTACATGGAATTAGTGAAATTCACCATAACTACCATATATACCTGAAGGTAACTAAAAGAACCCCCTTACAAACCTTACACAGAGCAATCTGGACTTTGTGTGTGATTATAAGGTTTCAGACAAGTCCATTCATGTTTGGGTAAATATAGTAGAACATGCAAAGAGAATGATAAATAATACTGCTTTCTGGAATGTGGATTTGTAGTGTTATAATCTGGTAGAAATTTACCAACATTTGGAGGAACTCCTGCCGTCTACGAGGCTACATAACAAATCCCACGCTTCATAGTTAATGCAGTGAGAACCACAAATACCACACATTCAACACCGGTAAATTTATATCAGTCTACATGCTATCACATCCTACAAGACAGTATACTTTCCTGCCACTGCTGTAAGCACCTCAAATATCACATAGAGGGATGGACACCACACAAGGATGGCATGAAATAACGCAACATTTCAGAAAAAATAACAATCATCCATGTGCTGCTTCTACAGAGAATATAAATACCTGGTTCATGTGCAGAATTGAGAAGAAGTCAGGCCTAGAGATAAACCGCACGGCAGGCATGTGATGCACAATATCTGCATTTTGTTGTAATCGCTGCTGCTCTCCACCACTGCTACTACCACTGCCATCTGATGACATGGCCTGGGACTGGCCCTGAACACAACTGCCACTGCCAGAAATAATATCCTCAGAGTCCAGTCGTCTAGATGTGATGGTTCGACGAATGCTCTGATACCTGCAAATTCCACACATTCATCTAAATCACATACATCCAACAACCTATGGCCACTAACAAAATAATGAAAAACACACTGAAAAGTACCACCCTGCAGTTGTCCCTGTATGAAACTTCATCTACTGCCAAGGTAACAAATGCATAGAACTTTACCTGAATCCAACCTTTTGGTAATTACTTAAGAACAGGGATAACTTTCTCATTTTTCTTCTTAATCTTACACCCTACTTCTCTAAAGATTGTTTTAATAAGAACAATACTTTAACAAACACAGAATGTTCATGGGTTCTTGTCACCTTATTAGGGAGTGTTCATAATGGACCAAATTTTGATGGCAACTTGACTGAAACATCACGCTTACCCAAACATAAGATGAACCCCTTCACAATCTTCAATTTTAAGGAAACTTACCTGTGCAGTACATGTACAATTATAAGGCGACCGTCCCATTTTTCTGATTATGAATTTGCAAAAGATTCTCATCTTACATTTCGGTAAATATGGTATATGATGCAGTCAAGTTACAATCCCCTGCAGTTCACACCAAAACAAGTCACTGAAAGTATCAATACAGGAAATGTCTGATGAGGAGCTGCCCTTGTTCTCTATTATTTAAAATGCATGAAACATAAATGCAAAATGATGGGCATATTTCTGTTTCACAGCTGTTTTAAAGCTGTTCCTGTCCATACCATTAAGACATATACTTTTATCTGTACACTTATCACAGCATGAACTGGCAGCACTGTTTGCTAACTGACATACTACGAGCACCGTGCCCCCCTTATGCTCTAACTAGTGCTAACTCCATAACTGCTGCAAATTGGACCCCTGTATACATGAAATTCCTGACCCACATTTACCTCTGCGATTCAATCTTTAAATATTTACCTCAAGTTCTGTAACAATCCGTAGCAGAAAAAGTGGTGTAGCTACGCTCATTATTAACCTCAGCACTAGATGGCGGTGAATGGTCATCTTCACACCCTGGCTACTTTTCATCAGACAGAAAAAAAAAACAGTATCCACTGAGCAGGAGCCCAGCCACAGCCAGTCTAAAGTTTTGGAGAAGAGAAAAATCTCTTGCCCCTACCAGGATTCTCAACCCGGATTGTCCAGGCGTAGCCTAGACACAATACCGACTAGTGCGATTACTATATCAACAGTAGCAATAAAACTGTGTTTAAATTTTCATTTACTTTCATATATGACGTCTGTCACTTAATGCCGTGTATAAAACGTCACTGAAATATTGGAGATCTTACATACTTCAGAAAAGAAAACAGGGAAGGTACAGCCATACCAACACCTTATCCCGTGACTGATGTTTTCACTGGCTACTCGTATAACATGGTTCCTACATACTAGTTGCTGTATATTGCAAAAAAAAATGCAGATATTAACCTTTCACTTCCTGTTCAGTTCGTAATGATCATCAGATAAAACATCAGCTTTAGGATAAACAAATGACATGTGAGCCACAATACATACAACAGACTTACCTTCTGTCAAGCTGCTGTCTCTGCAGCTCATTACTGACTGGTCTTGCTCGTGTCACCGAATTGGATGTAGGTCGCTGCCACGTGGTAGTCCTGTTCACATGGTCAATATAGAATATGCGTCCATGACTGTCAATACGGGCCTCCCAGTCTGAAATACAGATGCAACCTCAATAATATTCAACTTGTGGCATGTGAACATAAAAAGTCAGGCTGAAACATCCTGTCATTCAATAGCACATTCAGACCTGGCTTTGAAGAGGTGATAAAATTACGCACCATTAATCTGTCGTGAAATTGTTACATTACCTGGCAGACTGTGAATGCATTTAACTCCCGTCATGTCAAGCCTAGCTGAGTAGGCTATTAAAAAACTGCCAGAAAAATGAATTAAACTTGAACAGAACACTCAAGAGAAACACTAGTACCCAACACAAGGGTGTTTGAAATAAAACAGTGTACATGGTTCTGCAATATCTTTAACATATTTTTATATAAGCCTACTTCACGCAACAGAAAACCAGACTCCGACAACCAGACATACCAGATAAAAACATAGCTAACTAAGCGTGGCTCATCAGCACATACTTGGTTTAATGTCAAACAAACATTTCAATCCAATCACATTCAGGTCTCATTCAATTGTCCAGAATTGTCCACAATTTTGCTTGTTGACAACAAGTCAACTAACATGTCAAACTTTGGAGAATAATAAACATTTCCTACACTTTGTATAAGTACATTTAATTTGTGGCTGTAGCAATTCTTTCTGTTGCTTATTAAACACAAAAATGGACCGTATACCTACTAATTGGCACCATACTACAAGTTGAAACTTGAGGGCGCACAGTAATAAACTTACAGGCAGATACTTTGTCCATGAGATGTCTGTCAAACACAAACAAGCAGAGCTGTTTGCCAAACATACTTTTCACTGTACATCCCTTTCAAGGTCTACATTTGTCTATCAGCTTTATTATTTACAGCAACCACATGCACTGGTTCAAGACAAAGCAGTAACAGCTAAAAAATGTTGAGATTTTAGTTTCTAGGCCAAAGTATGAATTTCTTTTTACTTGGAGTCTGACAGGTCTCTCAAACTGAGTGGGCTCTGGAGAGTTTTAAAAGAAAAGCTCAGCACTTCAAACATTTTCATATAATTGTCAATTATTTGCTCCAAATAAACACAATGTGTAGCCATAAAAATGCACTAGATTAACATTATTCATAATTAATTGGGAAATAACTCACTGAACTTCATTTGATGTTCTCAAGGTGTTCTAACATACATTAAACTCAACAGAAAATGGGCTCCATACAAATTTCTCACAAGCATGTGCTGGTACAAAAAATAATAAAATAATACATTAACAAATAAATAAATACCTACATATATAAAAATAAAAAAGAGTCCACATCCAGCACAAACTGCATAACTTGAGTGTTTTCATCACATTATGAATCATTTAACATTCTTATTTCTTTGTGATCATAGCACTTGCTGTATAAAATGTATGATCAATTTGTGCTGCGACGTCACTGTCGGACCGGACTGTACCATGTGGACCTGCGCCGTATAGGGGTTTTTTTTCCCCTTTCTCCTTTCCTTCCATCCCCACCCCTTTTACTAGTAATTTAGGTAGGCTCTGTTTTGGCCGCTCTCGACCTCTTTCTTCGTGTGACAGCCGACCG
>Ga0123355_10008931_pt1 | contig 15185 bp, 13 predicted proteins | sample TergutEmb28metaG_3_FD_89872 | JGI IMG/M metagenome (GOLD analysis project Ga0123355, IMG submission 89872) | Embiratermes neotenicus P1 segment gut microbial communities from Petit-Saut dam, French Guiana - Emb289 P1 | ecosystem: Host-associated > Arthropoda: Insects > Digestive system > Gut ...
ATTAAAGGCCGCATTTGAAATCGGCGACCCGACAAGTGAATTAGCGCAAAAAGCCTGTGACTTGCACCGCCAATGGTTATGCGTGTACTATCCCAACTACAGCAAAGAATATCATAGAGGGCTTGCCGAGATGTATGTTACTGATGAGCGGTTTAAGGCACACTATGAAAAGGTTGCGCCTAGTTGCACAGAATTTTTCCGTGATGCAATCAATATTTACTGCGAATAATCTTTACCATGCAGAACCCGACTAGTATTGTTGCGACAATGCAAGTCTTTCTCTTTATACTTGAAAAAAGGGAGGTGATGGTATGGATTGGCTTACCCGAATGAACAACGCGCTTTCATATGTCGAGGACAATTTAAGCGGTGAAATTAACCATGAATCATTGGCTAAGATTGCCTGCTGTTCGGCACACAACTTTTTTAGGATGTTTTCATTCATCACGGATATATCGCTATCTGAATACATCCGCAGAAGAAGGCTGACGCTTGCGGCACTTGAATTGCAAAACAGCAATGTAAAAGTAGTTGATTTGGCAATGAAGTTCGGCTACGATTCGCCTGTTTCGTTTTCCCGTGCGTTCCATATTTTGCATGGGTAACACCCACGCAGGCGCGCACTGATGGCGTGATGTTAAAAGCCTATCCGAAAATCACTTTTCAAATTTCGCTCAAGGGAGAGAAGGAAATGGATTAGGAATGTGCCATAATAGGACAACTGGAAAAAACCTAGTAAACATCAGGGTTTCCACGTTAGTCCTATTTTTTGTTTCAAACTTTTGTCTGACCTGTTAGGGCAGACCGCTATACGAGAACCAAAAAAATCAAACCAACCAGAAAGGATTGCAGTAAGCAATAACATTATCCCAACCAACAGCCAGAGTGGGCTTTTTGGCGACCCTAGCAAACGAATCAAAGGAGGCAGACAGCCTATGAAAAAAATAATACCCATAGACCATGGGAATCGTTTGATAAAAACAGCCCATAACGTGTTCCCCTCAAGTTTTCTGGAAAGCAAATACCTACCGTCAATAGGCGGTGACACCCTCAAGTACGAAGGTAAGTCATATACCTTGGTAGACCAAAACCTGCCTGTGCTTAATGATAAGACGGAGGATGGACGGTATTTCATCCTCAGCCTTTTCGCTATCGGCAAAGAACTTGTTGAGGAAGCCGAAATGTTCAGGAAACTCACGCCCCATGACCACATCAAAGTTGAGTTGCCAATCGGGTTGCCGCTGCAATACTACGAAACCTACAGGAAGAAATTTGAGCAATATTTTACCAACCACTCGGATGTCATCAAATTTGAACTTAACGGCAAATCGTACGCTATTAAGATTACAGGAGCATACGCATTTCCGCAAGCATATTCGGCAGCCATCACCGCATTTGATAAGCTGAAAGACTCAAATATACTGAATATAGTTGACATTGGCGGGTACACCGTTGACTGTTTGCAGTTAAACAAATTCAACCCCAACATGGCACTTTGCACGTCTCTTTACTGGGGAACTAATACGTTGTTTGAAAGCATCAACGACCAAATGCGCCCCACTGGCGGAAGGGACTTATCAAATTCTATCATAGAAGGGATTTTGAAAAAAGACCCTGCCGACCTTGCTGAATACAGCGAAAAACGCATAGAAACGGTTACATCTGCCGCACTATCCCATACCGAGCGTATGCTTGCGGAGATAGCGCAAAAGGGTTTTGATTTAGAAGAAGATAAAACCGTATTCATGGGCGGCGGTTCTATTTTGCTTGAGGAATACATCAAGCAGGCTAATAAAGCCAAAAAGCCTATCTTTATAGACGATGTTCACGCAAACGCTAAAGGCTACCGTGATGTACGGTGGAACCTTAAACTGTCGATGGAACACCATCGTCAGGACTTTGAAGAAGAATACGGGATGTCCGTAATTGAGTATCTTGATGATGTGTACGCAGCCTGTGCCAGTTTTGAAGGAACGAAACTGGAACACCATGCCAACAGCATGAAGCGCACGGCTGAAATGTTGAAGCTGATTGATACGTCTCTGCATCTTATCAGGGAAAATTACAGCGAAGGTGAGCCGTATTATTGGATTCTCTACTACACATACCTATCGCCACAGAAATTAAGCGGTGTGGATGAAATCGTTGACAGAATCAAGAGCCATGTCCCTTTTATCACAAAAGACACCTATTTCAAACAGCGCAAAAAGGCTATAAGTACGTTTGCATCAGTCCTTTGGGGGTTTACAACCAAAAGGGATGCAGACTTACTCGACACCTTTGCGGATGCCGTAGGAGGCACAGGAACTAAGCCCAGCTCGAAATAGTCGAAAACTACGCCAAGTACGTTTAGCAACAAATCAAAACTGTCCAAAACGCCAACTGGCGTTATTTTTTTATCTAACAGGAGGAAATTTACCATGCAAAAAAGCAATGAAAACAAAAAGGCTACCCTTAATTCGGTTGAAGCAAAGCACACAGCCCAAAGAATAGAGCATGTTGCTCTGAATCAAATTGTGCCAGGTCTGTACCAGCGTCAAACGTAAGCGTCAAATAAACCCACGTCTAGTCGTAGCCGTGGGTTTATTTGACGCTTACGTTTTGGTATCAGATAATAGAAAGCCCTAAGTCTTTCACATACCCCGCATGAATGCCGCCATACATTCCGTAGCCGTCTTGATTCTGCTGGCGCGAATAAGCGTTGCATTGATTTGATTATGGGGCATAAATCAAAGGATGTTGGCGAACGGGTTTATACTCACAAGACCATTGATGAATTAAAACAAACAATAGAACTGCTAAAGTAAAAATGCTCCATTTCAAGATGGAACAAGTAGCGAGTTAGTAACAAAAAAGCCGCAAGCCTTAAAAACACAAGGCTCACGACTTTTTATAAATAATAGATATTGTTTGTGGGTTATATCACTTGGGTATGACTTTCTCATCAAATCTGTACCTGCCTTTTTGCCCTAGAATAGGACAAATTCAGGCAACTTGCAAGAGATTTCAAACAGGTTCTTAGAGCCAATATCCCCTTTTTCAATTCCAGCAGTAGATGTTTGGGTTGCTGATTATCAGGCACACCGATGGGTAATTGAATCTGTGATACTTGGTGTTAGAAATGTATTGCCTCTGATTTTAAGCACATTAAACAGATGAGCATGACAGCCCTTACCCCCAACAGATGGGGCTGTTTTTTGAAATATAGTATATTTATAAGTCCCCAACCCTCTTAATATATCGCAGGTAAAAAAATCGAGGGCGGGTACGCATTTGCTTTAGAAGATTAACCATGTCATAATATGCAGATTCCATTAGGGCGCGTTCAGCTTCTGAAACCGTTTCATTTGAGTATTTCGCCTTATAGTATAAATTGATTAAATCGCGAAAAAATACAGAATCACTTTTGAACGCGAACCGTTTGCCCATATGAGTACCATAGACCTTTGGTGTTTCATCAACTTTCAAAGGCTTTGTTGTATAATAGGTGACAATGTTAAAAATGCCGTTAAAATATGTTATAACTTGCTCGTTTGGTGAGAGTTCTTTTACATGATACAATTTGGAATGTACGCTCCATCTACGTCGCATTATAAAACCAAATGCAATAATAAACATTGAAGCCAAAATAAATATTACAGCCACACGTATATGAAATATAGTAATTTGAAATGATGGTTCATACACGTCTGCTACAACTGTTGTAGCCCCCCCACCCGTTCCAGTTGAACTACCCCAAACACCATTAAAATACACTTCAACTTCCCAATCTGCCCAAAATCTATCATCGCCTTGGAATCCCGCACTAAAAATACCATCAGGACGCACAGGAACTTCTGGGTTCATAAGAAAGGCATAAGTTGGTGTAGCCTCAACAATAAGCCATCCAAAACCTTCAAGATATACTTCCACCCATGCATGAGCCATACGATTTGTAACAAGAATATTAGTGTTACCAACAGCAGGAGGTAATAAAAACCCTTCAACATAACGAGATGGAATACCTGCAATACGACTCATTACAGCCATTGCAGAGGCAAAATACGTACAATAGCCCTCTTGCCCCTCAAACAGAAAATGGTCAACAAAACAAACTCCACGAGGAACGGGAACAGGTGTTAGGGTATAAGGAAACTGCAACAAGAAATTTCTTATTGCCATTACTCTGTCAAAGTCAGTTGCATAGTTGGAAATAATTTCATTTGTCAAATCCCATACACGTTGTGGGACAATTTCAGGCACATACATAAAATGTTCACGTATTTGTTCTGCATAGGGAGCTAATATATTTACAGAAAATGCATTTAAAATTTCAATTAAATATGCATCTCCACCTTGCAAATATGAAATATTGCGCCATCCTTCCCTTCCACTAGCATAAGCATCAACCAGAATTTGCATATCTTGTACTGTTAAATTCTCGATATCAAATGTTAAAAGGTTTCTGTCAGAGATACTCGGGGGAATTTGAAAAATATCACCTTCAAGCGCAATAGATACACCAGCCACGCCTTCAATATTATTCCATTCAAAAAGGATTCCATCAACAAAAACATTCAGCTCTTCACGTGTACGGTTAATATCAGGAAAATAGAGTTCATCATTTTGTTGTTCCCAAGTATTCGTTTCTATTGCACCAAAAGTAGTAGCACGTTGTCCTCCATAAACTCGGGATTGATAAACACCCGTACTCGCTTGATTGATAATATATTCAACAAAAGGAAGCTGTGGATTTACATTAAGGAATTCAATAAAATATGAAGTATTTCTACTCATCATGCTTGGAGTACGCATATGCCCTGTGGGTGCAATACCAATAGATGGAAAATAATCATTACTGCCACTGTAGAACCATAATCGACGCATACGTGATGGAGTAAACACAGAGCCTGTACGATTTGCACCCAAACCTATAGTAATAACCTCCATAGGCATATAGGTATGACGATAAGATAAACGAACAATCTCGATTAGGTTTTCAGAATCAAATTGTTCCATCATAATTGTACCAATAGGCGCAAATTCATTTGCCCTTACACCTCTTTGATCTTCTATTGAAAGGAAGTCATTAATCCTTGTCGAAAGTGGTGACGGATTGGTAGAATATACAGTCGCATTTCGGATTAATGCAACCATTGTTTCCAGCATTTCAAATTGCCCTGGTGGAAGCCCATGAGTATAAACATCCCCATGTTGTAATGTGGGAGTCCAAGAAAACCCTGTGTAGGTATTACTGATTGCCCCCGTCAGATATGTCCGCCCAGGAGCATTTACTGTCATAACAGGACGGTTATTAAGGGTGACAGGACCACCCAGTCTACCACCTGCCCCGCTGAATCCTGTAGTTTGAAATGAAAAATACGTAGGATTGAACAGTTCAAATAGCAAATCACTAACAAACATTAATGGACCCTCACGTGATTCACGTACATCACGACGTTCAAATAATTCCGATTGTTGAGGGATAATTCTGCTTTGCGAGAGAATAACCAATACTATACACAATGGTGCAGTTATCATTAATGTAGCTGTTGACTTAGTTAGCCGTCGGATTAGTATTAAGCAAAACGAAAATAAAAATAATAAAAATGCTGTTTCGTCTCTGATTATAAAGTTGGGTGACCAAGTAAATATCAAAATAGCCACACCACTAGTAACCAAAACAAAAAAGTTAAACTGATGGAACATAAAAACTACCACTGTAAAGGCAAGCAGTATGCTAATTATCCATACTGCTGTTCTACCAAGTGCATAACTATGGGAAATCCGTCCTACTGTCATTAGATATACTTCGTAAAAGTGATAGAATCTGCTGTCATACAGTGTATCTAATGTGAAAAGTACAGATAGGCATACAATTAAAAACACAGCCAAAGTTATTAGACGAGTAATGTAATTATGCAAAGCAAGCATAATAATAAGCATGGATACAAATGCCATTACAAGAAGCGTACCCATAGGCATACGTATGACAGTTGAAGCAATAATCATTCTGGTTAGAGAAAAGATATATATAATTCCCACTGAAAACAAAAATAAATATTCAGAGCCCAATCTTTCTTTTTTATTATCCATGATGATATATCGCTCCTTTATAATGGGGACTCTGCCCACATCCACAAACTTTTTCAAACAAACATTTTTTGTAAATATGCTACTTTTAGCTGTTTAAGTTGTTCTAGCTTTTCGGCTTGAGCAGTGATTTGTTTATCAAGGTTGTGTAAAAAATTGCCTATAGCGGTTTGTTCCTTATCGCATGGGATTGTAAGTATGGCTTCTCTTATATCATTTGAATTTATGGACTCAAAGGTTGTACCAGTGCTGATTTTTGTCCAAAATCCGTCTTCTTTCATCTTGCCCAACGATTGAAATAAAAACTCATTGCCATTGATACCGCAGACACCCCTGCCAAGAACAACATCATGCTCTGTTTTGCCAACATCACCAACAGGCGCGCGAACACTCATAATTAAACATCCTTTTTGTGCGCTTTTTGTCACTTGGGTAGTCCACACTCTAGGCGTTACCCATCCATTCTTCATATCTGCATTGCCTTGAACAAGAATATGGTCTTGAGGATTTTCGGTATAGTTTGCCGAATCAGGCGATTGCCCCATCGTTATGGTTGCGATATCTCCCAATTTTTGTTGTCCCCATGGTTCGGTAAACCCATCAAATCGGACGCGTGGCACAGTTTCACCCGTTTGCGGAAACATTTGTTGTAGATATCCTTTTTTTAACTCTTTTAGCCCGTCCAACTTACGTTTATGAAGAGTGATAGTAGTGTCGAGAGTATAGATAAATTTACCTATAGCAGTTTGTTCGTTTTTTTTCGGCAATTTAACTTCATACTTGGATAGATTAGAAAAAGTTATTCCAAATACTTTTAACCCAGTACCAACATAACTGCAAAACTTTTTAAATCTATCTGTGTGCAGTAAATAATAAAGGTACAAAGGATCGGTTTCGATTGGGCGAAGTGCTATTGTATGCAACCCTGCTACCACTGTTTCTTTTGGTTTATGCAATATTACACATGGCTCTGCTATTCCTGTATAATCCTCGGAAGCATCCGCCAATACTAAATCACCTTGTTCAACAGAAATATAGTCGCCACTCCGTATTTTGGGTAGTAGTTCATCGCTCGTAACAATATCAGCCACTTGTTTGTGAATGTCACCGTAGTGAATATATCTATATCCAGTTATCTCAGAAGTTTCAACATCACGAGACAGAGGATATGACCTCAACTTATGAACAATATCCCCTAGCTTACACTCTTCATAAGGATTGGTAAAACCCTTTAACCTAATTTCAGGTACATTACCTTCCATTTTCATCGCCTCCACCTACCTGCCTAACGGTGTTCACCAAAGCCCACGACCTACCACCCCCACCCCGCGTCTTACTCATTGCGAGAAGTGTGTCTATAGCATGTTACTTGTGCATCCAAAAGGAGTTTATAAATTCCTTCGGATTCAGGATGGTTTTCTGGGGTTGAATAATATAAAACAACAATATAATGCCCATTGTTATAAGCTGTAATAATCCTCTCATATAAATCTTTATCTAATCTAGCAGTGAGAATAATTGCGTTAATATATCCAGTTGTGTCATTAATTACATGATTAAGGATTGACAAAGTGCTAAGTGCTGGTGATGATTCAAACTTTAAGCTACAAGCAACCTGATAAATGACATCAAATTCCGCAAATCCTCTTGCACTTGCCTTATTTCCTCCTGATGTAAAAAAGTCCACGGGCATCCCCTTTATTAAACAATATCGCGAAAGCCCTACAACCATCTCAACTTTGTTATCTTCAAATGGATATCTTATACTCTGATGTAAAGGCAGTTGAACAGTATCTAAAATAATAATCACACGATTGAGCGCATTAGATTGAAAAATCTTTACAAGCCACTCATTACGCTTTGCAGTAAGTTTCCAGTGAACACGCTTGATAGAATCGGAGGGCAAATAAGGGCGAATATCTGATACAGTAGAATAGTCTTCATCACGCATATCAAAACGCGAAAATGCTTCTGTTAATAAATTAAATGATAACTGAAATTGTGAGAGTTCTGTTACTCGTGGCATAACTAATATATTCCTTGTTTTTCTATAACGCTTTTTAAGCCTGAATAACCCCATTAAATCTACTACCCGAACAGCTTTTAATCCTAATACATATTCTCCACGATACAATGCATTAAAGTTAATTTCCAGCGTGGTAGAAGAAAACGGATTTGATGTTATCGCAAAACATTCTTGAATCTCAATAGCATATTTATCGCCTAGCAATAAACATTCTACTTGCCCAAAAGGCATAGGCGTAGCATTATGTAGTTGCACAGAAATAATACCCACTTCGCCTTTTACAACATTTTCTGGTATTGTTTGAGATATACGCAATCCAAATAAAAATATAAAGGTGATAATATAACTAATAATAGGCAAAGCAATAAGTACCGCTAATGTAACATAAAATAGACGTTCTCCATACATCCAGGCAAAAAAAACCACAGCAAGCAGAATAGTAAGGTAAACTATTCTGTTTGCTGCAAGTGAAGTTATGACTTTGAAGGAAAATTTCTCTTTTGCTATTTTTGCTTCATTCACATTCATGATGGTTGCACCTTAACTATTGCTTGTTGGATTGCTTTATTTATAACATCACTAACTGTAATTTTTTTGATATTTGCTTCTTGCTTCATTAAAATCCTATGGCTTAATACATGTGGTGCCATTTGTATAACATCATCAGGAATTACATAATCACGTTCATTGTACATTGCCCATGCCTGTGTTGCCTTAAATAAACAAATGCTTGCCCGAGGGCTTACCCCTAGTTGAACATCATCGTGTTCACGGGTAAATTGTGCTATAGATACAATAAATTTGTTTATTTCAGAATCTGCATGAATTTCTTCTGCAAGCTCTTGAATTCGTATAATATCATCACCATCTGCTACGGATGATAAAGCAGCCATGGGGCTTTTCCCCTTAAAGCGGTCAAGCATTTTGCTCTCCTCGTTACCATCTGGATAACCAAGGGATATTTTCATAAAAAACCTATCCAATTGTGCTTCTGGTAATGCATAGGTGCCGAGATATTCTACGGGGTTTTGAGTTGCCAGTACTATAAATGGGCTAGGCACAGGATACGTTAAACCATCAACAGTTACTTGATTTTCTTCCATTACCTCCAGCAAACTGGATTGAGTTTTTGGGGATGTACGGTTTATTTCGTCTGCTAATACAAATTGACTCATTACCGCACCTGCACGATATTCAAATTCCCCTGTTTTAGGCGAAAATGCAGAATAGCCTGTAATATCACTAGGCATAATGTCTGGGGTAAATTGTATTCGCTTAAATGAACCACTTACCGAACGTGCCAATGCTGCAACAAGGCTCGTTTTCCCCACCCCTGGAACATCTTCAATAAGTACATGCCCCCGACATGCCAAAGTTGCCATAACTAATGATATGGCATATTGTTTACCCACAATAATTTTTTCAACATTGCCAATAATCTGCTTCATGCAACGTACAGCTTGACTAGTTGATTCAATTTTGCTTTTGTGATTAATTGAACTCATTAGTTACCCCCAATTATAGTTGTTTCCTTGTTATTATCCCCATCAGAGATTTGCATTAGACTTTGTTTATTAAATAAGGACATTTCCAATAGAAACATCCTCCCTAAATTTATCACAATACAACTTTATTGTCACTCATTTTGTTTTTTTATAAAAATACCCCCCAAATTCAGATAAGAATTTTGGGAGGATGCTTAAAAATGGTTATTTGTGTTATGTTTGATGGTTTATGGATTTTTAAGCTACTATCGTCTAATATAACGAAATGTAACTCCCTCCTGAGTGGTAATATATAGTGTATTACCTGGTATACGATAGGTAGTATCCATGTTTGGATGACCAGAATAATTCCATCTTATGTTATTACCTGGTGTTGTCCAACTGAATGAAGTCCCATAACCCCAACTTATAGCGTGAGTGCCTGTACCATCGGCATTAAATGTTGTTACCCACGAAGAGTCATCTTCCCATACCCATGTTCCTACCAAGGCATCATCTCTGCTAGAGCAACCTGACAACATAAAAGCCCCAGCTAAAATCATACCTACTGTTAATAGTTTGATGAATTTTTTCATCTCATTTCACTTCTAATTTTAAGTTTATGTACTTTAGTACACAAACTTAATGGTAACACAATCCTTTTATGAAAGTCAAATATTTTTTTCTCCTCTAGTTTTAAGAAAGTATTATAAAATGTGTAATTGCATTTTTACACGAGTTAGGGTACACTTGTTATAAAATACTCTTAAGTTTGAAAGGAAGCGAAAATAAACCTAATGGACGACTATGACAGTAGTAATCTGTTGCCACTTATAGTGCTTTTTGCACTAATTATTCTGTCTATATTTTTTTCTGCAAGTGAAACGGCATTTTCCGCATTAAACCGTATACGTTTGAAAAATATGGCGGATAAAGGCTCTAAACGTGCAGAACTAGCATTAAGTTTGCATGAGGATTTTAATAAATTGTTATCTACATTGTTGGTGGGTAACAACATAGCAACTCTTTCGGCTGCATCCATTTGTGCAGTATTGTTTGTGCGGCATTTTGGAGATATTGGTGCGACATTGTCGACAGTTGTATTAACGGTGGTATTTGTTGTATTTGCTGATGTAACCCCAAAAGTGTTAGCAAAGGAATCACCAGAAATAGTAGCTCAGTTTTGTGCGCCCATGTTGCGATTTTTCATGATATTATTTACACCCATTAATCACTTTTTTACATTATGGAAAAAAGTTCTTAGTCTAGCTTTTAAAACAAATTTGGAAAATCAAACGATAACAGAAGAGGAATTATTTTCTATAGTCGAGGAAGCGGAACAAGAAGGTGTAATTGATAAAGATGACAAGGAATTAATCCACAACGCGTTGGAGTTCTACGACCAAAAAACTAAAGATATTCTCACCCCTCGCATGGATGTAATGGGAATCCCCAAAAACGCCACACCATCAGAAATAGTTGCAAAATTTCAAGAAACGGGATTTTCGCGACTACCTGTATATGATGAATCGCTTGACCATATAATCGGAGTATTGCATATGCGGGACTTTTTTAATATAACAGCATGTCAAAATTCAACTTGTGAAGTAAATATTGATACTCTTCTAACTACCCCCGTGTATGTTGCACCACTTACAAACATCCATGATTTGTTTAAGTTGTTACAAAAAGAAAAAAATCATATGGCAATCGTATCTGATGAATTTGGGGGTACAGAAGGCATAGTAACTATGGAAGATATTTTGGAAGAATTAGTAGGCGAGATTTGGGACGAAAGTGATGAAGTTATAGAAACTTTTGTGGAATTGGATGAATCAACGCATCGTGTGATTTGTTCCGCTGACCTTGATGCTTTTTGCGAATATTTTCAACTTAGTAAAAATTTTGAATCTGAATCAAGTAGCGTGTGTGGCTGGATTATGGATACTCTGGGTAAAATTCCAGAAGAAGGTGATTCATTTGATTATGAGAATCTTGCAGTGACTATACATAAGACAGAAAACCGTAGGGTTTTGGAGTGTATAGTTATTACAGGCAAAGTTGATATTACGAATAATTCCATTACTTCATCCACATCATGAGCATTGACAATGCCCTAGATGTGCAATATAATCCCCGAGTTATTAAGAAGTTTGAAATGGTTTGTATAATTTTAGTGAGAGAGGGCTTTTTTGATGTCAAAAAAGAGTGACAAGTGGATAAAGGGTTTTTGGCCTATGATTTTCATGAGTTTTTCGACAGGGATGGTGTACTGTTGGACTCTATTCCGTGAGGATATTGAGGAATGGGGTACTGTGTTGCGCTATGCAGGAAATGGGATATATGAACATTATTCCTATTTTACTCCATTCATACTCACGTTGTGTTTCATGCTGGCATTATTCTGCTTGGGTATGACAGCGGCGTTTGGCGGTAAAATTGTTGAGCGGTCGGTTAAACGGGCATCACTTTACACTTTTATATTTTTCACATTAGGTTGGTTACTTACAGGAATCGGAATTTGGATTAGAAGCCCTCTTTTAACGGTAGTAGGTTTTGGTCCTGTTCAAGGCATAGGTCTGGGGCTTGGTTATTTAACACCGATTAAAACACTTATGATGTGGTTTGAAGACAAAAAAGGATTTGCGGCAGGGGTTGCGATTGCGGCATTTGGTCTTGCGGGACTTATCGGAAACCCACTTTTGGGGGTTTTGTTAAGCATAGAGAGCATTTCGGTATATCAGGCATTCTTTATTTTAACAGCACTGTTTGGTGTGCTAACCTTTGTTGCCTATTTAATAATTGACAGACCACCCCTTAAAGCGGTTGATGCTGCGGCTAGGGATTTTTCTGCGATGGAAGTTATTTTAAGCAAGAAATTCATATTTTTGTGGGTAGTACTATTCTTGAATATCGCTGCGGGCTTGGCACTTATGAGTCATGAGCAACAAATATATCTTATGACGGGCTTAAACATTGATGACCACAGGGGATTAATAGTGTTTTTCTGTACTATTACCGCAGGTGGTGGTAACTTGATAGGACGCTTGATAACTGCATCTTCGCAAGATAAAACAAATAAAAAGCATATGCCTTATTATGTGATGGCTGGTGCGTCAATTGTCATGTGTGTGATTGCATTTGCAATTTTGCCACCTCATTTTATAGCGATGTTTATAACGATATTCGTGATTCAATTCTTCTTCGGTTGTGGTTTTGCTTGCCTACCTGGAATACTAGACCAACAATATGGCATGAAACAATTGGCAACAATTCAAGGCTACATGCTAACTGCATGGGCATTTGCGGCTCTGGCAGGACCACAAATTGCAACATCTATACTAACATTGTATGACCCCGTAACCAGCACACCCGCCGATGTAAGCACCTTGAATACATTATATATGGTTTTGGCGGGAATGTTCGTTGTGCAACTTGTATTTCTATTCCTCTTTGTCAGAGCTTGCAAGAAAAACAAAACCACAACTGTGGAAGCATAGGGGCGAGTTTCCATGCAAAATACCATGCAAAAGTTGAGGCTATGGTTTAGGAATCCGTATGTTGTACTTTATGTAGTTTTTGTGTACTTTATCGTGTTTGCTTTTATAGTAGATACCCCCTATGAAATCTTTCGAGGGTTAATAGCCATTGCCACATCCTATGATATTTTGATTACAGACTATGTTTATATTGGTGGGGTGGGTGCTACTTTAGTAAATGCGGCGATTGTTAACTTACTATTACTCGTTTACTTGACAATTAAGCACCCAAAAGCCACTGGACCAATTATTATGTCTGTATGGCTTTTGGCGGGCTTCACCTTCTTTGGAAAAAATTTCATCAATGTTTGGCCGATTTATTTTGGTGGTTTTCTGTATGCCAAATTTCGCAAAGAACCTTTTGAAAAATATACAGTGGTGACAGTGTTGGCTACAGCGTTAGCCCCTACTGTTACTCAAATGGCAATGCTTGACCATATCCCTATTATCCCTCGCGTTTTACTTGCGGGGGGCTTTGGTACTATGGTTGGTTTTGTTATGCCTCCTATTTCCCAAAATATAATGAATGTACATCAGGGCTTTAACCTGTATAATGTTGGTTTTACCGCTGGAATTTTGGCAATTTTGACCCGAATTTTTGTTTCTGTTATAGGTGGTGGACCAGTATACCCTGTGTTTTTTTGGAGTACCGAACATAGACTTTCTTTAAGCATTTTTATGGGTATACTCTTTGGTTTTGTGGTTTTCGTGGGCTGGTTGTGTGGCGAAAATAATAAAGGAAATTTAAAAAAGTTGCTTAAATGCCCTGGGCAAGCCCCTTGTGATTATTATACCGATTATGGTGAAGCTACTTATATAAATATGGGATTAATGGGGCTTTCAACCACTGTTGTTATGCTGCTTATAAGAAGTGATATTAATGGTGCAGTAATGGGAAGTATCTTCACTGTAGTGGCATTTGGAGCCATAGGCAAGCATATGAGAAACATTTGGCCAGTTATGATTGGTTGCTTGCTGTCTGGTGGATTTATTCATATCTGGACGGGAAGCAACCCTTCATCTGCAATAGCTGTTTTGCTTGTTACCTGCCTTGCCCCTATCGCTGGAAAATATGGCTGGATATGGGGCGTGGTTGCAGGTGTTATACATCTTCATATTGCCATGCATGTAGTAACTTTCTCTGGTGGATTTAACCTATATAACAATGGTTTGGCTGGTGGGTTCGTGGCTATGTTTTTATTGCCCATAATTCGGGCAGTACATGATAGAAAGCAGTCTGTTAATTCTTAGGTTGAAAATGCCCTTATTGGGCATTTTTGTATATGAAAAAATTTAAACAGAAAATTACATAATAATTATAGTAAATATTCATAATTGACATAAACAAAAGAGGGAACTTGTGATTATCTGGAAAATCTAACAGCGAAATATACTCTTCTGCATAATGGGTAGGCAAGGACTATGGCGACCTACGAGTAGAACCCAGCCCATGGAACGGAGAAGATGGTGTTCACCCCCATCTTCAACATCTAATATGCATGAAAGAATTTTTCAAAAATATTCATATAGCAGAAAAGATTGACGCTTACATTGTGGCAAGGCTAAAAGAGTTATTGACCGATATTATTGAAGCGGAACTTTCACAAGTATGGTTGCGGAACATATTAGAATATTTAGAACGTGCCGAAATACAAAGCGATGTTTACAACTTTCGTTATAGAGGAAATCATCCAAAGCCCCCCCACGTACAATAGCGTTGCTTAGAACCTGTTTGAAATCTCTTGCAGGTTGCCCAAATTTGTCCTATTCTAGAACAAAAAGTCAGGTGCAGACTTGATGAGAAAGTCATACCCAAGTGATATAACCCACAAACAGTATGAGCTAATAAAACCAGAATTGGAAAAATTCAAAAAAACTACAAAACCACGAGCTTATGATTTTTATGACATACTGTGTGCCATACCTTACGACTTTCCTGAATACAATAGCGTTTACTACTACTTTCATATTTGGTCAAAAAAGGACGAAACAGGCAAATCTCTGATTGACCGCATCCTTGCTGAATTAGTAATCCTTGAACGCCTAACCCACAACAAAGAGCCA
>Ga0123355_10008932_pt1:0-10000 | contig 15184 bp, 7 predicted proteins | sample TergutEmb28metaG_3_FD_89872 | JGI IMG/M metagenome (GOLD analysis project Ga0123355, IMG submission 89872) | Embiratermes neotenicus P1 segment gut microbial communities from Petit-Saut dam, French Guiana - Emb289 P1 | ecosystem: Host-associated > Arthropoda: Insects > Digestive system >...
AACCAGGAGAGGGGCTCCTTTACTGGCGACCCCGAAAACATGCTAAGTAAGGCACTGGAAATGGACATTTGTTTCCACAGGGGCCCCGCTTTTGGGGAAAATGGAGGTACGCTTCCTAGGGCCTTTGAGAGAGGGGATAATTTTTTTTATTTAGGGGAACTTTTATGAGGAATTTGAGATATGTAAAAAACAAGTCTTGTAAGTGGGCAGCTCTCTCCATAGGGCCCTGTTGGGGAACCTGGGGGTTCGTTTACTGAGACTTTTGAGAGAAAAAGAGACTGCATATCTGGGTTCCAATATACAAAAACAGGGGAGACAAACTGCAATGCATAAATTACAGAGGAATATCATTACTGTGCACAGGATATAGGATATTGACTGCAGTTATTAATAATATACTAAAAAAAGACACTGAACATATAATTGGAGAATACCAAGCAGGATTTAGAAGAGGAAAATCGACTACAGATTAAATTTTTGCAATTAAAAAATTTATTGGAAAAAGCCTGGGAGCATAATGTAGAGATACATCATATCTTTGTTGATTTTCAGAAAGCATACGACAGTATCCGAAGGGACAAACTGTACGCAATAATGGCGCACTTTGGAATCCCGAATAAACTAAAAAGGCTAACGAAAGCAACTATGGAAAACTCAACCTACTATGTAAAAATAGGAACAATTATGACGGATGGCTTTAAGGTAGGAACTGGATCAAATCAAGGAGACGGACTGGCACCCAACCTCTTTAATATAGCACTGGGAAACGTGGTGAGGCAATTGTCGGTACAAACCACATCAACAATATTTCATAAATCAGTGCAATTAATTAGATATGCAGACGATATAAACATCATGGGTAGAACAAAGAAGGCTATTTCAGATGTATATGAGGAACTGAAAGAGACAGCAAAAGAAGTTGGGCTTATCATAAATGTCGATAAAACAAAAGCAAAGGTGCAGAAGAGGAGACTTGGAAAGGGAGGAACATTGACTGTTGAGGATCACAAGATTGAAGTGGTTAGGAGATTTAAATATCTAGGGACGGTAATAAATAATAGCAATGATGAAACGGAAGAAATCCGAGCAAGGATTCTGGCAGCTAATAAAGCCTACATTTCCCTGCAAACCATATTCCGATCTAAACAAATCCATCGAAACAACAAAATAAGATTGTACAAAACATTAATTACGCCAATATTATGCTATGGAAGTGTGACCTGGACACTAACACAAACAGCAGAGCAGATGCTAAATATGTTTGAAAGGAAAATATTGCGAAGAATATATGGCCCAACACAAGAAGGGGGACGCTGGCGTCCCAGATGGAACGGTGAACTCTACAGTTTGTACAAGGAGCCAAACATCGTGGAGGACATTAAAATCAGAAGAGTAGGATGGGCAGGTCACATAATAAGAATGGAAGAAGAAAGGATTCCAAAGGTTTTAAACGGAAATTTCTACACCTCAAGACCAGTGGGAAGACCAAGAACCAGATGGGCGGATGTGGTCCAGAGGGATGCATTACAGCTGCTGGGGATAAGAGGATGGAGGAGAAGAGCTGAAAATGGGGATGAATGGAGGCGTATTACGAGGGAGGCCAAGGCCCGGAAGGGGCTGTAGCGCCATATATGGAAGGACATCTGTGTTCCTCCTCCGTGGACCCAGAGGACATTAGAAGTTAAGTTTGGGGACCATCTGGAACTTTAACAAGGAACAGGGCTCCACTGAGTTGACAACAGATTATGGGGCAAAAAGGACCCATTATATAAGGCCTAGGTGCGTCGGGACCGTTAGGGCTCGAACCCAAATGCTAATCAATCAATCAATTGTACAGTGCCGGCCTTTTCTCCACCTTAGTTATTAATCTCTCACTGTCTAAAATCTTGAAGTCTAGATGCATGACGTTTGTACTTACTTGGAACGGCAGACGAAGACTGGTGGCCGTGCAGTTGTTTTGCCGCTCGTGCGCGCAAGCAGGTTTGTTCATTCGTGTTCCATTGCCACCGCCAACCGCAGTGCGGCCACCGCACTGCTCGGGAAATGAAGAATGTTGCGTTTATTTAAACGCTGCGGTGGAACAACCGTCCGTGCGCTCAGTTCCATTTAAAACAGAACGTTCCATTCCAGCGGCCGCTGCGGCTGCTTCACCGCTCGTGCGCGCTAGCCCTAAAGAATCTTGTCGCTTGGAAGGTGATTCTTGTGGTCTGGTAAAAATTTACTTAAGTTCCCGAGGAACTTGTTGCCTCCATATTCTGCAATATGCGCAGGGCAAGTTCCCACGACAAGTGGACAGACTACGATGCTGCGTAGTGTTACATCTCAAACGATATTGTTTTCATATTCACTGCCGTCAGAGCCTTCAACGTCACACACGCGAAAGTAATCAATACTTAATTGTACTTGGATTTAGTTAATGGAATGTTTACTAAAGTTTAGTCGAGAAATTTGAAGGTAAGAGACCGCTGAAAACCGAAGGTATAAATGGGAGGGCATTGAAATACACCTAATAGAAGCGCGATGAATCTAATAGAGGGCTGATTATTGTCCAATGTCTCGGAGAAGTATCGGTGACATCTTATTGAGAATCGTGTTATACAGTTTTGAAATACCTTGTAAATCTTGACAGGTTGCCAGTATGTCAAGAAGAGCTCTGCACGTGGCTTCTGCCTGTTTCCATAACAAATTCCCTTTGTGGAATAACAAAATGAACTTCAGAACCGTGCGTAGGTGATATGGGTTTTTGATGTCTCTGTCATATTGCTTTTGAGTTTATTTTGACGGCACAAAGAAAGGAATAATGGCGAACAGAAGTTTGTATTATTACCATTAGCAGTTGCAGGACTTCCTTCGTATCTTTCACAAGAATAAACTTTTTTTTTCGGGTTGAAACTGAATGACTTTATTAAGCAAATTCTCGAGCCTTCAAAAATTTTTTGTCCTTTTTTAAATATTTTCTTGGTTAAATAAATAATATAGAAATAACTGTATTATTTATGACTGAGCTTCAAACCCTGCATAGTTATGAAAGGCGTTGCAAGGTTTTTGAATAATAAGAAGCACAAGTGAAATGTACTTTAATTTCGATCAGTTATACTGGATCGAAATTAACAAAGACATCGATAAATATCTTACCGATGTGTTTGACATTTTTTATTTCCAAATTTCAGAACGAACGTGTTACTTTATTCGTTAAATCAGAAATTTTAAATTCACTAATGACAAAACAATCCTTCCGTTTTTTAAGAAATTATTGATACTTTTTGATAAGTCGAGTCATGTTACATATTATTTGTAATATTCACTATATAACTGTTTATTCATGTCTTACAATTCATCTGGAATGCATGAATAATGTAAACATTAGTAACAACATAAAGAACAATATTAATCATCTTCAAGTCGAGCTTTTATATGAAAGGATAATATTAAGGGCGATTTTAATTTGACAGACATCCTACTGTGACGAATTTTTTAAGCGAGACAATTCAAAATTATTTCGGCATTAATTTTAAAGTTATGAGATTCGGCCGGAAAATTTTAAGAATGCAAATTTATTAGCCTAATGTTACGAAAATATCACTGAAGCATACGTAATTAACTAAACGTTTTGTTAAATTTAAATGTACATCTAAAAATATCTATTTAATTTGACAAAATATGTACTATTCTACCTCAGCTGTCGTTAGAAAATTTTCAGAAAAGTTGTCATTTTTATTTGCGTTTATCTTACTAATCCATGGTTTAAAATCTTGCATTAATGTCTCTGTTATTAGCGATGAAGAAACCGTAACTCTTTATTTTAGTTTCTTTAAACATTTTCATTTTGTATGTGATATTTTTACACAAATATTTGCTAAAGAATATCGCAAAATTTGCTGTTATGTAGCTATAATCTTTGGCCCGCAGCGCAGGTAAGTTCAAAATTTCGAACAGAAACACAAAGTTAATTCTAGCTGTTATATATACTTGTACACCTTCATCCAACTTATCAACCTCAAAACTGTGTGGTACATGCAACCATTAAAAATTTTGTTTCGTGAATCTTAACACCTTGAAATCGACTTTGAAACTCGTGTTCTTAGCAATTTTCTGAATAACAATTGAACCGTTTATTTGACTCACACAAACTAATGGTTTGCACATTGCTAGATGTACTGAATCCTGTTTGTTTATATGTGTTTCCCAGAACGGAAGTTTTGCCTGCAAAGCCTTCATATTAACTGAGATCGATGTTAACTAAATTCTCTCTTCCTTGTAGTTACATTTAATCTCACTTAACCGCCTTGCCCTTTCAACCGAAATGACACATACCATTGCCATTACATATCTTATGTGAAACACTTACTGTATTTTCCATTTCCAGTAATATTTTACTTTCCCTTATCAAATCGTAAAATTCTTTGAACACCTCGTGGCAGGAAAACCGGATAATTTCAGTGTAATATGGAAAACTTCATGCTAAGAGTCAGTATCGAGATGAACAATAGAAAACTCTCGATTATGTAATCCTTGATCCGGAATAACATTACCGATTTACACTGATAATCTTTTTTACCAACTTCATGCAAAATTCTTTATTTTAATACTTTTATTATACGCCTCTACATGTTTCGAGCTCTATTGTGCTCATCTTCAGGAGGACAATTGTATTTGTACAGCATCTGGTATCGTCACTCTCTTTAGGTGACTGTTCAGTACACAGGTTACGAGAGCACACTAATAAACTGTGTACTGAACAGTCCACTAAAGACAGTGACAATACCAGATGTTGTACTAATACAGTTGTCCTTCTGAAGATGAACACAATAGTGCTCGAAACATGTACATGAATGTAATAAATGTATTAAAATAAAGAATTTGTGCATCACGTTGTTAAAGAATCTATCATTATGTTAGGATGCAAGTTCAACAAAATATAAAAAGTCGATTTACACTAGTCTCCTCAGGAACCTCCGCGTGTAATGGCTACCAGAGCCTATTGGCTTTGTCATGTCCATCAGTGTGTCCAACTGTCCGCGTCTGTCCGCATACTAAACTCGCCGACTGTAAGGATCTTTATGAGACTTCGAATGGTCCAATTTCATTGAAATTTTCTAGGAAATCCAAATTTGTAAGATAATTCTTTGCATCAAGACCCAAGTTTGTACTAATGTTGCCGGCGACATAAATTCGACATATATTAGACCTCTTCGAGTGAAATGCTATCAGGGCGTTAGAATAGGCGAAGAATTAAAAAAAATTACGCGAACCCGCCCCACTATTACATTATACCTACATTGTCTTTATTCATGCAAACTTCTGGCTTCTACGTTTGCCGCACAAGAGGCCTTGGGGAGTATTCCATTATTTTACTGATGACGTAATCTTCCGTTGTGTATATAACAATAAAGTAAAGTAAAGCGTCCCGTTATAGGCCTGTAGTGGCCCAGAAGGTTCCAGGAAGTTAATGTTCCCAGATTACATGACAACGGCACAGGATGGTGGTAAGATTGTCAGCCCTACGCACCGGCCGCCTTTACTTCCAGGAAATATTCCTGGTACTCATTTCTGTTAGAGGCCGAATCGACCCTAGAACCACAGTGCGATCGGAAGGATTATGTCAATGGAAAATTCCAATGACACCATCTGGAATCGAACCAGCGACCTTCCGATTTGTAGCGCAGCACCTTAACCACTGTGCTACCGCCGTCCCCAATGTAACAATAAAGTAAAGAACACTATATGCTTTATAAGGCTTAGATGATGAGATCTCAACATCTGCCACATATCACGCAATGTTAATAGTCTCCTGTAGTAAACATTTGTAAACCTGATGATGGCCTCCGAGTAGGCCGAAACATGTTGTTTCATTCACACCGTAGCTACACCCAGCTAATAAACCAGTTGTGTTTTGACTTTTATTGCTCTTTACTTTATTACTGACGACGTTTTTCATTCATTTCCCACAAGACCACAACAGGAGGACCTTTAGTCAAAATAAACTAAATTTGTTAAGGGGAATTCATCCAACGGAGAGTAAATACCTTCCCCAGTAGCAGTTGCGTGTAAAGGAATTTATTCTGAAATTACTCATATGTAACAAAGGTGAAATTTCAAGACTTCTGGGATAGGATACTTTGTCTTGTAGAGGAATAAGGCCATTGAAAAGAAAGACATTACGATCCTGCACAAGCCGGAACTAATCGCCAAATCCGTCATATAACAGAAGACTTGAATCTCCAGCAAAACCTTTATGAGAATATCAGATTAGAACAATTTGAGGTACAACTGTGGAATATACACTTAACGTCGGTGTATTCACCCAGTGCTATCGAGTAAGCTTGAAAATTTTACTACCGATCTTGATTGATCCCTCAAATCATTTCTTGTGTCATTTAAGTTTCTGGCCACTTCGTTTCTACCGAGCGTTTTGCTGCTTATTCATTCTACCTTCTGAGGTGCAGCTGATTGCAGCTGATTTAATTAATCACTATCAACCATATTTCTCGTCTGGAAGAGTTTCAAGTTAGTTTCAATGAAACTTATCGATACGAAAACTGCTGTACGTACAGATTGATCTGATGTAACAGGAGACTTGATACCTTTAGAGATGGTTCTAATTCGCCCAAGTTATCGGTTATGCAGTTATCTGTAAACGTGGCTTATTCTTTTCTCTTTCTTGGTCTGACCCGTTCGTTGTAGGTGTAGAGGGTTATTCTTAGGCCTGATCACACTCGATGACAGATACACACAGATATACACACACTCGGTAGAATTCCTATGGGTGAGGATCGGCAAGTTGAAGAGAATCTGACAACACACAACACGCACAAGAGAGAGACGTTCTTTCTTCCGGTGGTATTCGAACCCGCAATCCCAGCAAAGAAGCGGCTGTAGACCCACGCCTTAGACCTCACGGCCACCGGAACTGGCTCATATTCTTCTTTGTGGTGTGTCTTATACTGACTCATAAACTTCTATTCCTTACAAACGCTTTTTGTCTTTAAAAAATCAGACTCGCGACTTTGCTTGCTGGCGCTTTACAATCATACTAATTAATATCGTTGTTAAATAACATGCTCATAAAGGGTAATGTTTTGAGATTTTGAACAGAAATCCTCTTCCTGAACGTTTCGTCATCACCCTTCATAAGCCCTTTACTTCTCTTCACTTATGATTACTTTCCTAACCCCTCTTTCTAACAATATGTAAATTACAGGGGAAAGTCGCTTGTACCCCTGCAGACACTTGCTTCTTCAGTGTGACTGTCCTATTTACAAACGAGTATTCTTTGTTTCCTGGCATTAACTTTACGATCGCGATCATCCCTGTTCAGGTAGCATGGTCCTTTCAACCTGTCCCCAGTAGAATTCCATGCACGTTCTCCGGTGTATGCTTTGAACATGATGCAAATGCGAGCTATCTTCCTACGCTGCGCCAAGGTTTCCCAGACCGAATCTTTCGTATGATTTACAAATTTAGCCACTTTCTTCTACACAAGTCTAACGCGGTTATCTCGCCTTCACTACATGGGTCCCAACACGAAGCCCCATATTCAAAAATCGAAAGCCCTAATGACATGTAGGCAAAACTTTTCTTGTTACTATTTCACTTTTTAAGAAAACGCATTATGAAATTAAATGCCTTCCAGGCTTTTTGTGTTGTGTAATTAACTTGATAAACTCTACTTCAAAAGCTGCATAATATTTTTCCTAAATATTTGCAGCTGCTCGCTTCCGGAATTCTTTGTTCCTCCACAAAATAATTTAGTGGATCCTTCAACCGAACCCATGTGAAACTTAGAGCTTTAATCTTATCTGGATTTATTTTCATCGCATTTTCTACCGCCCATTCCCCCAGTCTGTCTAGATCTATCTGCAACTTCTTTATGTCACAATAATTCGCGATTTTCCTATGTAATGTACAGTCGTGTGCGAAAAATTTAATAATTTACTCCCAGTTCTTCCAAATATCATCTACGTACCCGAGGAACAGAAGTGAGCCCAATAGGCTCCCTTGCGGCACCTCTGACTTTACTGTGACTTCTCGGATAATTGCCCTCCTACTCTAACTCTCTGTGAACGACCTTACCGGAATTCCCTTACCCGTAATACTACAGTCGAACCCACTCCCGAGGCCACAATTTTCATAAGCCGCCAATCAAACGGAACTGAATCGAAAGCTTTGGCAACATCAATTATTGTCGCGTCTATCCTAGTTCTCTCCTCCAGGGAATCAACTATGTCCTGACAAAATGTATCTATTTGACTTTCGCACGAGGATCCGCGTCTAAATCCATGTTGGCTTTCGTCTAACGATTTGTTCTTATCCCAGACTTGACTCAGGTTTCCTGCTATGACGCGTTCCGACCACTGAATTTAAGATGACTGGTCTGTAGTTTGTGAATGCCGATCGTTGTCCTCTTTGGTAAATAGGAACCATTGACACTCTATTTCAGACACTAGGAATAGTGGAATTGTTAATTACTATGTCCAGCAACAGCGCTAAGTACGGAATCATGGCGTCCCTGTCCAGTGTTAGAATTTCGCCAGGAACGCCTTTCGGCCCCTCTAATTTGTTTCTCCCGATCGCTGCTAGTCGCTTCCTAATCATTTTAATGTTAGTGGTGCAGGGTTCACCCGAGTGAGTTTGTTTTATTTGCGGGGTGTTTCGCTCACAGCCGAATACAGAAGCGTAACAGGAATTAAGGGAGGCGGTCTTATCTGTGGAGTAGGTAATAGGTCCGCCATTATAGTCTTTAATTGCAAGAATATATTCCCTATTTCCTTTACGTCGTTCCATACACTGTAGGACTATGTCTAGCGTGTACATTCGTTCTGTAATATTGACCGTAAATACGTCTCCTGTGTGTGTTTTTGGCTGCCAACAACTGACTGGATAGTCGTTTCAGATTCTCTTGGAAATGTTCGCCTAATTTTCTCCTGTTATGTGCACTTATAACCTTTACATTCAGCCGTTTCACCTCCCTGTTTTAGTATTCAGGATCGGGGAATTTTTTCGGAACATTGTGTGGAATAAAACTTTCGATACTCTCGCACAAATTTCCCTTGAAACGTTTGAATTTGTGTGTAGCGACTGACGATCAGATGACAGTAATATAAACTGTCAACTCTCTCCTCGGAGAATGTTTCAGAAAATAATGCCATCAACTGAGTATAACAAAAATTAATCCAGTTGATATTAGACGTAGAAAGTGCAATTTTATTTTGTGACTTTTCGTCCTCTTTCCGGGTAATGACGTCCCCTTACTGGGCTTCGTGATCACGCTCATTCGATACACCAAACTAGGTAGGAGTCCCTGGATGACTGATCAGCCCGTCACAGATATCTGTACAACACGCAATACTCACCAGACATATACGTCCATTCCACCGGCGGGATTCGAATCCTCCGTCCTAGCAAGTTATCGCCCGCAAACTCAAGCGTTATAACGCGCGAACACTGGGATCGGCAGAAAATGTAAATTCGCTTTTTATTAGTGGGCACACCTCTTCATTAAACGAGAACAATCGAAAACGTATTATTTATGACTTGAAGTTGCTTAGAAAAGTTGGAAGTTCAAGTCTACTGAGAGGCACGCTACGTGATCCTAACGATCTGACTGCGACCGCAGCTGCTCTTTCTGCTTCAAAGGGAATCTGAAACGCATGCCGAACTTTTGCATAAGAAACTGGGTCAGTCGGCATCAGTAAGCGCCAGTTGTGTTTAAGTAGAACTTCTCGCAGTATCGTGTTCACTTTGACACCAGCGAACTCTTTGAATAGCGAGTGATGTACACAGCATAAGGGCACTTTTATTATTCGTTTCAACAGAATTAATTAATTAATTAATTCGGCAGAATTCATTGAATCGGCAGCACAAAATGATAGTATAATTTTCATAAATCATTGCGTCTTTTGCATTGTTGGTATTCTTTCCTTAATTCGTAAGGCATTTTGTGTTACTGGATGATTATCTGTGCTGTCGTTCAGCATTCGATTTCAATCAGATGTACCCT
>Ga0123355_10008933_pt1 | contig 15183 bp, 13 predicted proteins | sample TergutEmb28metaG_3_FD_89872 | JGI IMG/M metagenome (GOLD analysis project Ga0123355, IMG submission 89872) | Embiratermes neotenicus P1 segment gut microbial communities from Petit-Saut dam, French Guiana - Emb289 P1 | ecosystem: Host-associated > Arthropoda: Insects > Digestive system > Gut ...
TTTGGGATCAACTGTGAATGGAAATAACTCAATTGAGGAAGAAATAAAGAGAAGAATTTCCCTAGGAAACAAAGCATTTTACGCAAATCAAGATCTATTCAAAAGTAAACTGTTGACTAAGAAGTCCAAGCTACGGATGTATAAAACATTAGTGAGACCAGTAGTAACATATGCCTGTGAAACGTGGGTACTAAAAGAAAACATAAAAACTAAACTAAAGTTATTTGAAAGAAAGGTACTCAGAAGAATTTACAGACCCACTAAGCAAAAGGATGGCATATGGTGGATTAAAACAAATGAAGAACTGAATAGATTGACTGATAATAAAAACATCATAAACTACATCCAAGCACAAAGATTAGCCTGGTTCGGACATGTACAGCGTATGCCAGACACCAGCATGGTAAAAAAAGTATATGAGTGGTCACCCACACAAACAAGATCCCTAGGAAGACCTAAAAATAGATGGGAAGATGATGCAAAGAGCGACATAACAAAGATGGAAATAACAAACTGGAAGGAGTGCATCAGAAACCGGACCAAATGGAAGAAACTCGTTGAGAAGGCCACAACTTCTTTGAAGTTGTAGTGCCTCAAGAAGAAGAAGAAGATGGTCATCTGAACGTCAAGTGAATAATTAAATTTGTGCAATTTAAATCTTTGGGTTTCTTGGTTTGTGTTTGTTAATAACAAGCAGTTTCATGTTTGAACATATGTATTTGTATTTTTTCTTGAAAACCTATTATTGAATCAAGGACTATCTTACAATCAAGAATTAAAGGAAGATAACATCAACCTTTGAAGTATGAACAGGACTACTTTCTCCCCTCAAATGTACAACCTTTCTGTCTGAACAGGAAAACAATGCCCTGCACTGGGTACCTAAAATGAATAATGCTCTGCATGCAGAAAAAATTTGGTATTCAAAAATCCATACACTGAAGGTTAAAGTGGACCTTCAACAGGGTATAAGGGATCAGCTTCCAACTGACTCCAGATATACTGATAGCTATGGAGCAAAGGGTAATAGCATACATATTCCACAAACGGAGTGAATTCTTATACCAGAGGAGTTAACAGCAAGGTTAAAAAAAAAAAAAAAAAAAAAACCACCACCCACAGTACACTTTGATATGTATGACACAAACATAATAAAGTGAAATGACAGCAACCAAGTAAGACAAGAACAATGGAAATGCACACCAAGAGACCTGCAAAAGCATGGTATATAGTGAAAATGACAGAATACCACCAGGAACAAACACATTTTGTATGAAATTTCAGAGGAAAATGGAAATGATAGGATGAATGAGCTAACAGCATGTTTATCACACAAATCACCATCATTCCTGACATTAAGTTATGCCAACTTCTTGTGCTGTGATACAACAATGACCATACCATTAAGTCTCTCTTCCAGCTGCTGAATGTATTCCTTCTTGGCATTAAGAACCGCCAAGAACCGGCCAGTCAGCTGCTGTTCCATTTCAAGCTTCTCCGCTTTGTACTGCACCAGTTTTTCCATTAAGACAGCCCTTTCTGCATACAATAAATGATAACATAATTAAATTATCCAACCTTTTTCAGTTTATTGTTACATCTACCACAACACTTCACTGTAACTACACTTTACATTTACATATATACATACATACATACACTTCATAACTGACATGAAAGTTGGACAACAGACTGTTGGTATTCTGTGGTCAAAACTTTCAGGTGCATGGATTGCCATTCCCTGCAACACACAACTATCACTGAGTGACCTGAGTAAACATTAGTAGCCACTTGAGATCCTTTCTACAGGAACACAAATAAGGAAAAATGGGGCTATGATTCTTAGATGATAACAGGGGTATCAACAGGGCTTGGTAAAATACAGAGTGGAAGAGAAATGCCTGACAGGATTTCAAATGAAGGTACTAATGAAAAGAAATTTGCTATTTATTAACAATCTTCACACAATGCAAAATAAACTGCAACCACAAGCATCTAAAACTGACATTCGTCAGGTGTCCTCTATCATCACCATCCCCACGTTTGCACTCTTACATTTGAACTGGCCAAGACATGATGACACAATGAAGTTAGTTGTTGGGGATTGCTTCAATACACTGTCTAACATGCCAGTGATAATGGCATGATGTCTCCTATAATCTAGCCTTCAAGAAGCCCCACAGGAGAAAGCCACTGCTGGAAGCCTGGACGATAGACGATGCCACTTAACTGGCTGGCCAACATCACCAAATTTACATAGCTAATTAGGCAGTGTACTGAAGCCATTCCTAATGACTTTCTACAACATGTAATGACATCTCTACCAGGATGAATACAAAAGTGAAGAGATAAATATGGCAGCAATGGAGGTCACATAAAATAGGTTATTTTTAAATGCTTGTATTTACAATTATTCTCCACTGAGTCAAAAATGTATGCAAATATCTGTTGATGAACCAAAACTTTTCTCTATTCAGTTACTTCATTTCAAAAATGGTTCCACCCTAAACATCAAAACCTATGCTAAAGACAGTCAATAGGTAATTAAGAACACAAGTAGCATGAACTCTGGTTTTATAAAAATGTGACATAACTGCAGTGGTTACAGGATCCACACCAAATCAATGGAGATAATATGAACAATGCAAGACATGAAGCTAACAGACATTCAAGGAACATGTGGGGTAATACGGGTAACATTACTGAGCTTGAAACAGTAATAGCAGAAGTATGAGGGACTTATATACAGGCATAAATGGATTTAAAGATGTTTACCAGCCTAAATCTACGTTGCTGGAGGATAAGACAGTGACATGCTTGCAGATTCCCACCATGTTTCGAATATGTGGGTGAATCATTTCTGTCAGTTATTGAGTGTATACCTACATCTGACACACAGTAATTAAGCCTCGTGTCCTTGAAATCAAGATGGCTACTGCAGACCTCAAAAGAACCACATGCCAGACTGCCATGGCACTTAACTTTGTACATTAACGTCTGTTCCTCTCATTTGAAAAACCCAGTTCAACAAGCATTTCACTGAGTCATTGCTCTTCTGGGTTCTGGTATAAGTAGGAAGCATACTGCTGACTTTGCCTTTTGTGAGGGGTACCAAACAGAACATAGTCCTGAGATTGGCTCGTGGCATAAACTGATGGTGGGTGATGTGATTATCACGCCAGGATCTCGGAGCCACGAGGCTCTTCTGAGGTAATAAAACCCCTAGCAATGTATGGAACGGCCTCACTTTGGGTTCTGACTTTCAGGAAAACACATAACGTGTAATGGATGTGTTACTCTGTAAAACTTCGTGGCAAAGGAGGGGTCAACGGGAGTCGGCCAGGTCAAACCAGGGTCACCGTGTTACCGAGAGGTGACACTGGTGACCCTTTGGAGGACTCTAGCTATTCTCCAGGGGTGACAGATGCAGTATATAGCCTCCCTTCACCCAAGACCCTCTGTGCATGGTGAAGAGCCATATCCTATGAGAGGTGACCCTGTTGCACAGAACACAGCAGATCTAAAGGAGTAAACCTTGAAAAACAAGCCCCAATCCTATGGTGTGAGTGCCGTGCCTATGGGATGAATGGCAGTGGGTGAGTCTGTCTCAAACAGCACCCTCTGGGATACCAGGTGACCTCCCAGAGGTATTATACCCTTACCAAGTATGGGGGTTCTACTTGGTGGACTTTATACTACCCCCTTACTCGTGGGACCAAAATGGAGAACACAGACATAAACTTAGAGCATAAGGAGAGCTCCGCAGTTAGGGATTCCGAAAAAGGTTTCCGCTCAGAGGCTCCGCAAATTGGGGCAGCTGGGCAGATCCCAGTTGAGCAAGGAGCGGGTGAGACTCCTCCAATTGGGGAGGAACACTTGTCCCCTTGCAGTTTAAGTTTGGAGAACCTTGAGGGTCTGAAAGAAAAGGTTGGCACTCTCAGTCCCCAAGTTACCAGAAAGAACCACCGTGGTGCTGCCAAAGAGCAGGCGAAGAAGGCCAAGCTTGCGGAGGCTCCTACTGGGACTCTAGCAGCAGCCAACCTTGGTCCCTTCTGGGCAGTCAGCCACAGACTCTGCAGAGGAGGCCAAATGAGTTATGGCGAGTACCATTTCTTTTATTCAGGCCAACCTGCAGCATAGCATTGCTACTTCTGGAATTTTTACTAGAACAGTAGGCGATAAAGGAATAGACATGGCACTGATACAGGAACTGTGGTACCACAAGGACTGTATCAGGGGCCTGAATATTACAGGATATACCCTGTATTCTGCGGGAGGAAAGGGTAGACCCAGGGCTTGTATCCTTGCGAGGAACATGAATATATGGGTGCTGCCAAAATTCTCTTGTAGGGACGTAATAGCAGTCCTAGTAAAGTATAATGAGGATGGGGCAGAAAGACGGCTGGTTGTCTGTTCCGCTTATCCACCACATGATTCCGAGGATCCTCCCCCCTCAAGGGAGCTGGAGGAACTCATGCGATACTGTGAGAATGAAAATCTCTATTTAATTGTAGGGTGCGACTCCAATGCACATCACACTGCATGGGGTAGCACCAACTGCAATGGTAGAGGGGAGGCCCTGATGGAATTTCTCAATTCTTCAAATTTGGAGATTCTTAACTGGGGCAACGAGTCCACCTTTTGCAGTGGTTCTAGGCAAGAGGTGATTGATATTATCCTAGGGTCCTATGGACTTCTAGAAAGCATCACTGGTTGGGAGGTTCCTTTAGAGCCCTCCCTGTCAGATCATAGACACATTCTGTTCAGTCTAAGGGGCTCCATGCCGGTACACCTGATCAGGAACCCTAGGGGCACCAATTGGGGCTCCTTTCAAGAGGACCTGAGGGAAAAACTGAAGAGGGTCCCTGAGATGAACATGAAAGATGAGGCTAGATTAGGGCTTGCAGTTCATTGGGTTCAGCAGGCCTTTATCACTGCCTATGAGGATAATTGTCCTCTTAGACCTGTTACAAAAGGTAGAAAATCTCTGAGGTGGACAACAGAGTTAGAGTCCCGCAGAAGGGAAGTGAGACGGCTCTTTAACAGGTGCCGGGCGGACAATTTGAATAGCTGGGAACTCTACAGAGAGGCTCAATGGAAATATAGGAAGGAGGTACAAAAGGCTTCCAAAGAGACCTGGAGGACTTTCTGTAGCTCCATAAATGATCTACCTAGGTCAGCTGGGTTACATAAGGCTCTATCTAGGGACCCTAAAATCAGGCTGGGATCTTTGGTGGCTCCTTTTGGAGAGTGTACGCAATCCAAAGGGGAAACCTTGGATCTCCTGCTTGCCACTCACTTCCCCAACTCAACTGTTATGGAGATGGGAGCGGTACCTGCCGCTGCCTGCCATACCAAAAGTTTGGACTGGTGGGTGACTGCGAGGATTGTTACCTATTGGAGAGTGGGGTGGGTGATCGATTCATTTGCCCCATATAAAAGTTCAGGTATGGATGGGATATTTCCGGCTCTACTGTGAGAGGGACAGGAGGTCCTTATTCCTTACCTGGTCATGATCTTTCGTGCCTGCCTGGCGAATGGATATGTTCCAGTCATGTGACGCCAGGTTAAGGCAGTGCTTATACCTAAGCCCAGTAGGAATTCCTATTGCAGACCTAGGGATTTTAGACCTATCAGTCTCATATCGTTCTTACTTCAGACCATGGACAGACTGGTGGATAGGCTTTTAAAGGGATGAAATTCTGGCACTCAAGCCACTTCATCCCAACTAACAGGCATACCAGGCAGGGAAGTCTGTGGAAACAGCTCTTCGTCAGCTCGAGGTACGGGTTGAGAAGGATCTTGACCAACAGGAGACAGCCTCAGGTGTCTTTTTTGATAAAGAAGCGGTGTTTAATAGCACCTCCTACAACTCCACGTGTGCAGCACTTGCTAGACATGGAGTAGATTACACCATTGTACGATGCATTAGAGCCATCCTGGAGGGTCAGCTAGCCATGGCGACTCTCGGGGGACTTCCCAGGAGCGTCGTGGTGTCTAGACTCTGCCCACAGGGAGGTGTTTTATCACCTCTCCTATGGTGACTTGTTGTCAATGAACTGTTAGCAAGGCTCAATGAGGGAGGTGTTTACTCAGAGGGATATGTGGACGACATATGTCTTCTAGCAGTGGGAAAATTCCCAAATATGGTATCAGGGCTCATACAATGGGCCCTTTATACTGTCGAAGCGTGGTGTGATGAGCTCAGTCTGTTGGTTAATCCCGACAAAACTGGGCTTGTTGCATTCACAAGAAGAAGGAAACTCCCAGGGTTCTTCAACAGTCAGATCCCATATTTAATATAGGGGTTGACATTACGAGGCCAGCATTCAATCTTGAACCCAAATATAGGGTTACTATGCTGACAAGGGAAGATTGGACCAAAGCAGCTGGCACTCCTCCTGCAAAGGGCTTGTCTGGTTTACAGATGGGTCCAAGATGAGGGAGGAGACTGCGGCTGGAGTCTATGGGCAATCTGTAGGACGAAGGCTTAGCTCTTCCCTAGGCATATATGCAACAGTTTTTCAGGCTGAGATATATGCTATCTTGACCTGTGTTTACAAAATTCAATTTCTGACTAGACCTGAGAAATATGTATCTGCTCTGATATGCAGCTTTGAAAGCTCTTAAGGCTGTCAGAACGTCTACTTTGGTCTGTCAGAGCCAAAAGATGTTGAATAACATCTCTACCCGGCATGCAGTGGAGCTATATTGGGTCCCTGGACATGCTGGAGTATGAGGTAATGAGATCGCCAATGAGCTCGCAAGGGGTGGCTCTGTTCTGGGGTTTCTTGGACCTCAGTCGGCCCTGCCAGTCTCTAGACGAGATATACAAAAAAGGCTTAATTGTAGGACAGTTAACCAACACTGGGCAAGATGGTGAGGCCTTGGTGACACCCAAAGACAAGCTTCAGAACTGATCTCAGGACCCTGTCTGGGTGCCAAGGCTAAAATTCTGTCCTTTAATAGGACTCAATCCAGGGCTGTAACTGGCCTTCTTACTGGACATAACACCCTGAGGAGACATCTTCACCTACTAGGGCTGCTGGACAGTCCATTGTGTAGGAGGTGTGGAGTGAAAGAGGAAACTTCAGCCCACATTCTTTGTGAATGTGAGACTTTGGCCTCACTCAGACATGTGTATCTGGGCCCCTTTTTTCTTGGAGCCAGACAGCATTAAGAGTATAAGCTTGGGGCCATCTGGAACTTCAGTAGAGTCACAGGGCTCACATGATTAGATATGGGGCACAAAGGGCCCATTATTAAGGCCTAAGTGCATCAAGCCCGTGAGGTCCCGAATCCAAGTGCAATCCAATCTATCTATCTATCTATCTAGTGGCAAAGGATTATTTCCATTGTTTTTTATGCCAAGGTAAGTTTTGTTGATGTGTTATTTCTAAATTCCAAATTTATTGTGACATTCTGGGTATTTAATAGAAACTTGAGCATTTTCAACACTGCCTTAGAAATTTGCTTCAAATTACTCAAATTTAAGGCAAGTTGAACCATAATACTTTTTGTTGAAACTTGTGAAAGAGGCAAAGAACTGGACTGAGCTTGGTAGAACCAAAATTTGCGTAAACTAGCAGACATACCTTTTCTTGATGATTTAGTTGTTGAAAACTTATTTAATAATTGTTACTTGGGTAGTAAAACTAGTGTTAGTGAAACAGCCTATATACATGTCAAGCATATGTAGCACTGACATTCTAAGAAACTCTATCGCATTATGTGTCAGCTTCTAGCTGAGTGGTGGCAGCAAATCAGATTACAAACAACCTGATCCAACCTAATCCCGCTTTTGTACAGTCATGACTATCGTGGAGGTAATCCAACACTGGCCAAGAGTATCAACCCACCCCCAAAATATGGATAGCCCCAGTTACAGATGCTATTACAGTTCAGTCCACAAGAATCCTTAGTATTTAAATGTTTAATTTATTGAAGGTCAGTCTCCACAGTGCTGACATTGTTTGCACTAGAAATGCAGTACAACTGCAACACACTGTCAGATATGAAGGGTTTTATATACAGCTCAAATTAAAATCATTACTGCTAGAAATGCTGCAATATATAGTAAACTATTATACTACTAAATATGAGCTATTAAACATAAAAAACTTTAATATGTTGACTTACAGCACTTTATAACAATGTTTCACTATACAATCGATGTTGTAATACTTGTTATCAATGCTTAACAACTAACCTCTCTTTGCTGCTGTATTAGTTGTCTGCAGGTTAACAACTTCCATCTTCAAATTGCTGCAATGCTGCAGCAAGGAATCCAGCATGATCTCTGCTGCTTCATGATATCGAGTCTGTAACATCACCAATCAACTGAATATCACAAAGTACAAAATGGAACTTGGCATGGCAAGTGTGCAGTAGTTGTCAGTTGGATCTACTATGATCAGTCTGGATTTTATTACAAGGATATACATTAAATATAATTTTTGTGTTCTGCAAAGCTATGTCTTAATCCCACACTCCCATCTATTTTGACAGCATTAAATCTCATTCCTTCCTGATTTATTATCTAAGTTGGCTAAATATCATACCACAAATCTAAGGCGTGAAACATGCAACGGATTGTTTGACGCACATACAGAAAACTTAATGCAGGCATGTAAAAATGATGAAATTACATAATAATATTTAAACATTATGCTCCAGATGGCCCACCAGTGTAATTAAACAAACAACGTGACTCACAGTGACCAGCAAAATTATACAAGTGACAAATATTATGCAACTTCATATGTAACCAGGTCCCTTGTTCTATAAAGAACCTGATGTTACACTTTCTTAGCCATGGGATCATGTGTCTCCCAGTACGATGTCAACGCAAAGGTTTTGGAAATATTTCAAATCAAAGGCTCTTCCGTCCCAGCAAACATCAACTGCCATAAGACATACGTTACATCTTACTTCTTCCAACTGGATGTAGCCATACTTCATCCTGACTCTGGAGCACTGGTCCAGTTTCTTCCACACAAACTGGCCATCTTTAACCAGGTATGTATAGTCAGTTGATCCTCCATGTGTTGACAAGGCACTTTTGGCTTCATTCATGTAATCTTCCACTGACAGTTGCAGAAGTTGACTAAACTGCTGTATGTGGTCATCTGATGCCTGAAATGCACATATATACAGATGTACAAACATACACAAATATTAGACATTCCAGAGTTCCAAAATTTAATCAAAATGGTGAGAGGATGTGGAACATGTTATATAAGCACATAAAAAATACAAAAATACACACTACAAAATATTATAAGTATTCCATGCACAATGTTTAAATGTTACACATAATTTATCACACATGGCTAATAATTTGGGTCATTTTTACATCAGAAATTTCTCAATAGAGTAGAAGCAGGAGGTATTTGAGTATTTTCTAAATGCTGATATAAATTTAGCCTCTTCACTCCTCAGACTTGTAATTCTGCATGGTAAACTGTTGAATATTTTGATGCCAGCATATGATGTACTTCTTGGAAAGGATGAGAGGTTGGCAACTGGTGTATTGAAGATGGTACTTATTCCTGGCATTAACTATGTATAGATGAATGTGTCTGAAATTTTTACTGGTTATTTACAATGCAGTACATTATAAAGAATATGTATTCACAATGAAGATGTAAAATCTTTTATGTCTTAAATGGGAGTCTGTATGCATTTATAGGTTTTGCACCTTCCATAATTCTAATAATTTTCTTTTGTAGCATGAATGCCTTTTGAATGCACAATGAATTACCCTCCAAAATTATTCTGCATTTCATTACAGAGTGAAAATGAGCAAAATATGTTTTTTAGAGTGTCAGTAATGCTAGTGTAAGACACAGACATACCTACACAATATGCTGCACTCAATTCTGGAATCCTGGCATCAATATGATTCTTTGAGTTCAGGTGGTTATCAATTTTTCAGTAAAGGAATTTTGTATTAACAGACTCTTCTATACATTTTTCATCATAATCAACACTTCATGAATACTGCACAGAATTTTTCATTATAAATTTTACTATATTCATTTTATCCAAATTTAAAGTCAACTTACAGGTAATAAACCATACAAGACAGAATGATGTTGGACAATAAGAAGAAATCAATTACAACAATAAAACCAAAAACTTTATCCCTTGAACATGTTTTCTCTTAGCTGTGTATAGCCAGCTACATGTTTCAGCTTTCAACATGCCATCATCAGACTGTGTATAAAGAAACAAAACTTTACAGCTGCAATCAATAGTCACTCAAGGTTGAAATCAACAGCATTTTGACCAGAACTTACGACACTAATGTGACCAGCAAATATTATTGGTCCTGACAAGGTACATATTCAAGAAAGTCATTTATGCATACAATGGAAAGTACAGGTCCTACAAATTACCTTCGAATATTCCATTCTTCACTGTGCCGCAGTCTAAGAAAAGATTCCTAACATCACTAGACGTTTTTGTTTCACCTACTTCACCTATTCTTTTAACGCCATAAAAATGTAATTCAGTGGGCAAGATTCATGATTTACACAGTCCAACGCTTGGTCATATTGCAGAAAATTCCTCCAACAAGCCTATTTTGGTTAACAGATTTGAATACACAGGGAAGCATTTTCAGCACACACCACGTCCTGAACCAAACCTTTCTGGGAGCAATACGTTATGTAAATGTTGGCTAAAACTATTGTGCGTAACCATTTCAACTACTTCACAAAAAAACGATTCATAGTGAAACAGTTTTTATCCAGTGGTTTTACTACTTGCGTATTAGATCTAGTTACACTGCATCTAACCTATTCCCTTGTTTTCATGTACGACTTGAGATTGAAACTGCAATTTGTAAACAGCCTTACATGACCATTCCAAGCACATCCATTTCCCAGTATTAGAATCCTTAGGCTACATGGGTGCCATTCAACCCACAACATGCAATATCCACCACCCGCTTCTTCTGGCAGTTTGCATGTTGTGGTATTCATGTGCGCTTGAATTCATACAAGACGTACCAGCACCACAAACCATTAAACTTGATCTTCCAATACCACAGAAACTTAAACGCCTTAGAAACTGTTCCGGCTCTACTTTGTTGCCACTAGTTCCATATCACAGATTAATACTTTGTTCGGTTTGGAAACTCCGTGAAAACGTACAGTTACAGCGCCACAACCGGCTGGGACGTTCTTGGGTCGTCGGCATGGCTCAGTGGCCGTGGGTAAAGCATGCTCCTGGAGGTCATTTATAGAACTATGTAGCAATACATCGGTGAAGCAGCCTACTGCTATACCACACCCACGATTCAAAATGGCATCAAAAAAAGTGGCGAACTTCTTAATTATTACAAACCAACTAAATGCACTTATTAGACAATATACCTTACCACTTCTCACTACATTTCTTCCGACTCATTTCTGCTCAGATTAAAGTATAATGTAAAATAATAAGGCACATTATTGCCTAACAAGTGTACGTAGGTGATTTGTAACAAGTGATACAAAGGTAAAGATAAAGATAAAGGTAAAGTAAAGTAAATTTCACCCTAGAACAGGCCACGAAGGCCCAGAGGGGTAGTAGAGGTATAGCTGTACTCTTTCTTTAACCTCGGCACTAGATAGTGTGGGTGGTCAACGCCACGACCCGGCCGTTTTACCCCCGGGCAAGACCCGGTACCCATTGCATAGGAGGCTGGGTGGGCCCCAGAGCCGGTCTGGACTGGTGCGGAAAATCTCGCCCCCACCGGGATTCGATCCCCGGACGGTCCAGCTCTTAGCGAGTCGCTATAAACAAGTGATAAAATGCATGAAAAATGCAAAGTATTAAGACTTGGAAGCAATAATCTTCCAAGTTACGGGACCGTGTAATGTGATTGGTGGGGACAGGGATTTGGTCTGGACCTACCACCTCCATCTTCCGACGGCCTGTGAAGATACACCTAGAATGCTCCTCCAAAACATTCACAACCTTGTGCCAGACTATACAGTATCCTAACCCACACTGCATTATGAATCCTCACCACAGTAAGCGTCTCAAATCTCGTACCAAAAAATATATCAGAAAAACTGAAAATGTGGAAATGTCACATTGAAAAAACTGAATTACAGAAGGGCAGTACATATTTTTACATAGTAATTAATTTGATGATATGACACAATGTATGTGTGTGGAGGGTGTGCTGATTGCACATAACGTGTGTAGACACAGGGTGCGCTAACAGGACATAATGTCTTTTTCTACAGTGTGCTGATTGTACAAAATATGTGTCTACAGGTTATACCGACTGGACATCATGTCTTTGTCTACAGGATGTGCTGATTGGACACTACACGTATGTGTCTACAGAGTGTATTAATTGGACATAACGTCTTTGTCTATAGGACGTGCTGATTGTACACAATATATGTGTCTCCAGGACATGCTGATTGGACATAATGTCTTTGTCTACAGAATGTGCTGAAAACACTGTCCGCTCCAGTAAGAAGTTCATGAGTTTCGCTCGCGTTGCGCGAAGAAAAGAGCACACTGCTCGTAACATTGCTACAGTCCGACTGAAACTTCGATGGCCTCCCCTCCAAATATTAAATTTGAATTAAATTTACGATGGGTGGGGGCGATTTCAATTCGCTGTCTGTCATGCTACAGACGGACAGACAGCGAACTGAAATTGGCGGTGTGCAGTTTTGCCAAAGCTCTAAACATACATACATACATACACATGTATGTATGTATGTATGTATTACAAACCACTACATTCACGTTTTGCTTCGCTTAGCTAGAAAGGAAATGGAAGAACTGTTCATTTTTTGTGAAGTGCCGAACTGCATCAGATGATCCGTTCAGCTTGTTCTTCAGGTCCCTAGCCTTTGTCTGAGCAGGTTGCTCGGTTTCTTGGCTGATATGCACATCATAAGTTTCGTCATCCCCGATGTGTTTATAATAAACTAGATTGGAGTGTGTATACTTATCTAACACAACTATATGGTGGTAGAGATATGTATAATTTATAGCAGAATTCGTGTACCTACACCACCCATCCTACACAACATGCGAGATCTCATTCCCACTCCACATCTTACCTCCCCACTGTATACAGCCCACACAAGTCAAGTGTAGCTGCTTACTAAGTTTTTAAATTATCAACCTGAAGATGGCCAATGAAAAGGGCCGAAACATGTAGTTGATCTTTATGTAATAAATGATATGCACAGTTTAGAATGGGCTGTCGACGAGGTGGCAATGAGGAAGGGAGTTACGTTATGAGAGCTCCTTTTAGAACACTACCTGATGCACCTGTTTAAAATGCTGTAGACCATTTTTTTATTCTGTGGCACAACAGCCCATTTCGGGACTAGGTTCAGAGGCCGCTACCTACACAACACACAACAGACGAACAACCACACCCTCAGCGAGATTCGAACCCGCGATCCAACAATCGAGCGGCCGCAGACTAGCTCCTTAGACCGCACGGCCACAAGAATCGGCCGTGTCAACCAGTATGCCCGTGAAATGTTGGTACTTACGATCACCACTTAGTGAAGGTCAGACCTTTGACCTATCCGTCTCCTGTCCGGTAGCTGAGAAGCATTTTCATTAGAAAACCCTGATACCATTACTGTGCTATGGATGAGGATGCGAGCGACCTTAGGCGATGCTTCCAGCTGTCAGCTGCTGGCTACCGTAAGACATTGGGGTTACGTATATAAAGATGATTAAGACTGACTGATGGGGAGCGTAGCGACATGCAGCCAGACCACGGCAGGCGTCTAACAGGAGACATTAGCACCGTCTCAGTAGTTCTCGTACAATCGATAACACAACCGGCGGCTGCACATGCCAAGCTGATGACTCAGACTTTTGATTATTCCCTTCCCATTTCCGGGCAACCCCCAATGCGTCATTCCACACTGTTCGGAAACTTTCGTGACTTCTCGGAACAGCTCGAGGATGACGTCATGCCACGTGACGCGGGATGAGCTCATCGTGTTATTTGTAGACGCTGCGTGACATCAGTGGAGTAGAGGATTTCCCGCAAGCACAGGCTCGCTCTTACGGTTGTGAGTCATCCAGGTGCATCTTGGATCAACTAAGATGTTGTTCCACAACAGCAGCAGTGACAGTGAAAACAGCCAGGACTCCGCCGAGGTCGTCAGCCCTGCGTCGGTGAGTACTACTATCGATCTGTTAGTGGCTTCTGTCCTCCTTTTGTTCTTTGATAAACAAGACACAGCAAGAACAACATGCACGTAGATGGCAAGGCCTTATGATTTGTAAACCTGAAGGAAGCCTTATTAACAGTAAAGAACGATTAAGAAGTGGACATGGCGCTGCTTTCAGGCTTAATCATATTCTAGCTTCACGCTCCGGCATACTGTAATCCCCACCCTCTAGACAGATGTCAGTTGCTAGTCCAGGTGGCGTGGCCCATATAATTTTCACGCTTGTACAACATATTCCTCTAGTCCATACTTTGTGTTCTGTTATGTTAATATTAACTTTTTTAATTAATGTTATTATAAAACATTCATTTAAAAGCGTGCGTTTTGTTGGTTTACATTACATAATTGTATCGCAATGCACAGTACAAAAACATTTTTAAAACATAAAGTTTGTGTTCTTTGTTGACATTGCATTTCCGGCAACGTGCCAAACGGTCACTCGCCTTGTTAGCCGGCTGACAGGCACAGTTGGAGGACGTGAACAAGACTGTATGATCAGGTAGACGTAAAACTGTAGTGTGCGTTGCTAAGTTGTTCCTACAGTACAGTACGTCCACCAAAGTTTCAGTACGCGGTGTGTAATGGACAGTCCGTCTGACAGGCGGCCTTCCGCGCAGTAACCTGTCTGTTATGCACCAAATGTGGCGCGTGTTCGGCCTCTAGTCAATACCTTATTAGGCTTTGGAGGCTGGTACTGGCGCACGCCGTAGCCTGTCGCAGAGACACACCAGGTGTGGAAGTTTCTTTTCATTTCGTAGCAGATGAAAGAAATGGGATGGATGGCATGGATTGGACTGATCTGGCTTGCGGCAGGCAGTAGCTTAGCTAGGGTACAGCGCCCCCCCCCCCCCCCCCCCCCCCCCCCCCCAAAACCAAGGGGGGAGAAGGCGAAATTTATTTATAAGAAAAAAAATTTTTTTTTTTTTTGTCCTGGTACTTTTTTTTTGTTTTAAATAAAAGAAAA
>Ga0123355_10008934_pt1 | contig 15183 bp, 8 predicted proteins | sample TergutEmb28metaG_3_FD_89872 | JGI IMG/M metagenome (GOLD analysis project Ga0123355, IMG submission 89872) | Embiratermes neotenicus P1 segment gut microbial communities from Petit-Saut dam, French Guiana - Emb289 P1 | ecosystem: Host-associated > Arthropoda: Insects > Digestive system > Gut ...
CTCCCTGAGGATGGTCTATGTTGACCGAAACATGTTGGAGATTTTAACAGTAATATAATATCTTTTAGTGTATTTTAATAATAAAACATTGTGCAATAAGCTGGATATTCAAAATAATAATTTTGATATTTGCCATACCTACAGTAACAACATCAACGACATGACAGCTGTATATATGTATAGTACACGAACTACAATTCCGCCTGCTCATCGCGAGATAATACCAAGTAGGGAATATTGTTTGAACAACTAAACTTATTTACAACGGCGCACGATATGTAGATCCTTATTTTAAGTTCATGTGACCGTGCATCGCAATTCTTTGTCAATAAATGTCGAACAAGATGCAACCATACACAGTTCATTTTATCTGTAAAGTGCTCTTTCAATAAATATCCAAAAAGCTGCAACCACACTCAGTTTATTTTATCTGTAAACTGCTCAATAAATGTCCAACAAGGCGAAACCATACACAGCTTACGGATAAAATAAACTGTGTATGGTTGGGTCTTGTTGGACATTTATTGACATGCATGTCCTCACTTATCATAAAACGTATAACAGACGAGATTACATATATAATTTACAAACTAATAAAAATTTTTGTTGAGATTACGAATTTGAATTTTAATGTTCAGGAAACCAGCAAGTCCAGAAGTATAGAGACAGATCAGTATAATAAAAAAGCAACAAATAAATATGAAGATATTCAATTTTCGAGGTAGCTCGAAAGGTACTCTTCTTGACCTCTAAAGCGTGTTGTGCAAGGAGTTTGTTTTGACGGTTCGGAAAAATGTCTTACCTCCATCTTTGTGGTGAATATATTTAGTTCAGGTAAATGCCAAAAAGTGTTGTAATAAACACATAAACCTACAGGCTGTAAGAATCCCGAAGACAAAGCAAGAATATTTATAAGTAAAAGCATAATAATGAATACATCAGCCGAGTGGACGGCGCTCCTGCTTGGTGTTTGGGTTACCCTGGGTTCAAATTTAGGCCCATAAAGTTCATACTTTAAGGTTTTCCCTCATTTGTTCAGTCCCTGCAGGTAAGCTCCACAACAGCAACCAAAATCATGACGCAACCTTTCTCCTCGATATTTTTCCGAAGCATTATGTACTAATCATACTAAAGTTAGAGGCTAGAGTTCTGTATAATATGACTTCCAGCGTTGTTAAATGTATTTATATCTTCGATACATTACGAAAAGGAAGAAACTGTACTCTGAGGAAATAATGCGCGAATCAGAAGAGTTTTCATATGTTTGAAAACACGGATTCAGTCTAAATCGGAGATAAGTGAGATTAAACTTAAAGGACAGAGGTAGATTAGTGTCTACAGGAAGAAAAGATGTTTCCATGGTCTTACTTTGACGTAGAATTTCAAGATTTACTGTAATGCTAAAATACACATGAAATATACATGCGACTAGTTGAGTAAAGAGAGACCAACTTGATGTCACTTGCTTTATTATTTCTTTATATAATGCTCAACATGTTTCGGATGTTAATACATCCATCCTCAGGAGATTGCGACTTATGTGTTCAGTTATTTCGTGTGTTGTATTGCTCTGGCTGAGCACTAGTGCCTCAACCTGCATACGAATACCACACCACCACAGCCATACCACAACGTAACTCCAACACACATCGAACCAGATCAATGTAGCCCACGAAATAACTCAACACATGAGTCGCAAGTTCCTGAGGATGGAAGTATTAACACCCGAAACATGTTGAGCATTATATAAAGAAATAATAAAGCAAGTGACATCAAGTTGGTCTCTCTTTACTCAACTATCAAGATGATGCACGGTCCAATAAACATAAGATACATGCGATTATTTCGAATTATATTCCTGAAAATTTGATTCATTCCTGCAAGACAGTACCGAAGAACATCTCCACACTACTTACTTAACTACGTCTCTTGAAACGCCGTTCATCGGGGCACAATTGTCCAACGTCTCTGGAACCCTAAGCATCGTTACCAAACTCAGAAAACAGCTGCAGTGCACTACACTTCAAAATGTAATATACATTTTAATATTATACACCTACGTAAGCTTACATCTCCCAGTGATCACTTCCTCCTAATTTTTCTGATCAAAGTGAACGATTTTTGCCTCTCCTATAAGCACGACACATGCTATTCCACTTGTTTATATGGAGCAAATATTCTTTAGTACATACATGTGTATAACAGCCCATTTACAACCAGCGCCTTTAAAAAAGAAATATCTTTTAGGCCAACATATATATTGACAATTCTGGAGCTTAAGGTAACAACTGTAATAACACTACTCTACGATTTTAATGGGTAGTGAAATGCTTGACAAGGGAAAATTAAATTACACGCTTACATTCTGTAATTGATTGTGACTTCCTGTCCCGGCGAAGTGCTGTGTTTGTAGTTTTAGTTTAGTTTACGTTACTACTTAAAACTATATAAGAGATTAACGAATTGGAAAGAATACGTAATGGTTTAAACGAGGTATTTTACCGTCGGAGGAATCTAGTGTGATAATGACGACAAACCTGAGTCAGGATAGCCCGCGTACCTGCCAGTTCCTAACTGGACAATTTCCGAATGAAAGTGGTCGTTACAGAGTTGCAGTTTACTGTGGCAGATAGTGACGCACTGCAGGTTTGGATGAAGGGCACAGGTACTTGGGCGAAACACTGAACGCTGCTGGATATGACAATCGCTCACAGAAAAGCTATATCGTAACAATTTAACTATACTTGCGTATTTGTACCTTAATTAAGAAGTTTCTTATTTTCAATACTCGACAGATAAAATTCCTTTGCACGGAATCGAACTCAAGATACTGAGTTATAATGAACGTATCACAGCTTCCAGAATGCCTTAAAATTTAATACATGTACTTGCAGATAAACTGCTTAATGGATCTACACGATGGCACTTGACATATTCAAAATACGTAACTTTCTTTTTGAAATTGTGAAAGTTGTGACGTCAAGTACTTGCCACAAAGAGGGGGCAGAAAAGCAGGGTAGAAATTTGTGTGAAATTGTGAAAGGATTTTATGCTTCAAGTGAAATGGAAATGACATCAGTAATAACTCCCAACAGAAACTTAGGCCTATAAATATTCCACATGCTATTTTGTGTTGAAGAGTAACACAAAAGAAAATATAGAAGTAACTGTGATCACAAATTAAGCATTAGTGCTCCTAAATTTGACACAGACATTTCTAACTTCATAATTAATAAAATGAACTTCTCTTTGTTTAACTATTTTGTCATATTCCGGAACAAAGATGCTAATTAAGATGGAACAATTTTCAGTATTCTGATAGAAGGAACGTTTCAAGAAACAAGCTACTCGCTTGTAGGCGTGTCAATAGACTAAAAACATGAAAGTAAAAAAGGCTGAAATTTGACGTCAAGATAATTTAGGTAAAATAATTAGCAGGGCAAGCAATTAACGTCACACACGCTCTCCTGCCCATCAATAAATTGTAAATGTGACTTTCATCGCAATAAACAACCTCAAATTTTCAATTTATTTATTTTCCACATATGAAAGGAAACTTTACCGAAAGCAGAAAAGTGACATATTTCTGGTACACAACCACAAAGATTTGATAATAATTTAGCTAAAAAAAAAAACTTAAGTACTCACTCTATCTCCACTAAAGCAGGAATACAACTTCATCGTCTAAATTTAATTAAGCTTGTATTGAGATAAACAGTTCTAAAAAAACAGGACATGCACAAACAATCTTTCTGCAGTCCGTTCTACTACATATCCGTAGCCACGTCCTAAGCTAGTTCTCCAAAGTGGACAATTTAGTGCTTCCTCTTTCATTTTCCAGTGTCCTCTCTTTTTATTGAGGTCATCCAGTAGATTCTCAAGTCTTCTTCTTCGTCTTTCCGTCACTTCTATAGCTCCCTCCATCTTTCGTTTAATAATGTGTTTAGAGGGCAGTTCGAGCGCACGATGTGACCAATCCAGTTCGCCATCCTTCTAAGATGTCTCTCTTCTCCTTCACGTTATGTAACACTTCATTTCTCACACGATCGGTCCAACTGATCTCCACTCGTCACCAGCACCTCATGTCCAACTTTCAAGTTATTCCTGAGCTAATTTCCGATGTTTCCAAATTTCAGCACAATACAAAGCTATACTCCAAATGTAGCACTTCACCAGTTTCTTCCTTAAATCTGAGTCCAATCACCTGGTGAAATGAGTCGTCTTCTTGTTAAATGTTGCTTTTGCCATGGCAATCCTGGATTTAAATTCACGTGCGCATCTTGCTTTATTTTTATAATGTTACCCAAATAGGTGAGATATTTAATACTCTCCAAGTAATGAGGCAAATAATTTATTTAAACATTGTTAATCTAGAGAAGTGTCAAGCGTTCAAACAGTTTCTGAGAAACGAAGCACAATGGCTTTTTTATTTCATAATCTGACTTTTTGTACGCCTGTATCATACCCACACCATGAGGCTACGCAATACATTACGAATCTAAAGCGCCTTGAGCCACTGCTACCGTCAGTGTCTCTCCTTAATATTGGCGCTGTTCGTACGAGACCCGGCTGCTTCCAGGTTGTCGGACGTCAACTAATTAAAACTAAGTATCTTTTCTTTCCCGCGGGTCCTACTCTTAATCTTCGCTTTTCCTGATGCTCCCAAGAAGGTGACGACTAGGAGAAAACAGGCAAGAAAGGGACGAAAAGAAAGATCAACAGACAAGTCATAAAGGGTAATGCAAAGGACACATAATGCAAGCCAGTGAGAAGATTTCTGCGAAGAAAGCCGCAACCCTAGAGATAAATCAAGAACGGGTGCATTGCAGAGGCGTTTGCATCTGTACAAACAGGTAACTGATTCATTTTAAGTATGTGTGTGTGTGGTGTGTGTGTGTGTGTATGTGTGTGTGTGTGTGGGGGGGGGAGTGTATGTGTGTGGTGTGTGGTGTGTGTGTGTGGTGTGTGGTGTGTGGTGTGTGTGTGTGTGTTTGTGGTGTGTGTGTGTGTGTGTGTGTGTGTGGGGTGTGTGTGTGGTGTATGTGTGTGTGTCTAAACATGTTTCAGTTAACATTAACTTTCGAAGACTGAAGTTCATCTAAATTACAGAGAAGTTTAGTCCCTTCATTGTAGATAACACAGACATTATCCATTATCAAGACTTATCATTAAATGTCTTGTACGGAAATAATTGCTGTATATTAGAATATAAATTAAACGAGTGAGTACAAGAGTAAGCTTGTATACACTGCGCTGGGAAAGGCCGAACTCTGAACGTTAAAACGGGCGTTAAGTATTTCCATTAGAAAGTTTCAAGTGATCAGAGAGGCTTAAAAATCAGGTCAGTGGGTTAATAACCGTCAGATTATCTAAGAGAATGTTTATGTACTGTCAACGGCAGACGGTCCGAGGAAGGAAAGGGCTGGAAGTACCGTGCCGTGTTCAGTGCAACAAAACGAAGTTCCAAAGAATAAACGCAGGAAAGAAAGGAGGCGTACCAGTTAGGTAACGGATTTGGACCTGGCACGTAGCTAATATCTGCCGCACCTTACTCGTCCACTCTATCCGCCAGTACATTCTTAATGTAACCATGCCTATTTATTTTCTCTAAAGCTGCCTTCGAATATGGGAATGTACAAATCTTGAAACCCTCCACAAAATTACAATCAGAACCAACAAAACCAGAGGTTGCTTTGGCCATCAAGAATTTTCTCGACTCCTATAGCATCTGAATTTCCAGTCTCATTTTCTCCAGAACGCTTCATTGGATCATACTCTGAGAAGGATCAATACAGTACAAATCTTCACCATTCTACCTTAGATACGGACGTAGGAAAGAAAATTAGTTAACATAACGTACACTTTCGTGTCTCAAAAAATCTACCTTGATTATGGTTACATGAAGAGAATTACTTTCCGGAAGATAACCTGTTTCTAGCACCGAAGCAAAATTATGGCGGCCACGTATCTAAAGATGATCTCACAGTGGGAGCAGTTGTGACACAGAAGCTGCTAACACAGGACACGGGTTTCTATCAGCAGGAAATAGGAAAGAACCTCCCATGGTAAGAGAAATATCTCGACTGTGACGTGGAAAAGTGGTGGGATGTCAGTAGAGATCTTTGTGAGCTGTTCTTATTAGAGCACACAGACAGCAAAGAATCCAAAACATACGCACTGTGAACTATATTTTATCGACCGGACCTCATATATTTCAAAACTCCTTTCTAATCTACGCCTACGTCTCCCACAGTTGTTGCATCCGTTCAGATTCTCCTCTAAAAATATTTTACGAATTTCTCATCTTCATCTCTATTACACACGCCGCCAATTTTATCATCCATGTTCTGGTGACGTTAACAAAGATTAAATACTTAGCTATTTACCAACAAGATATATTACTTCACAAGAAGAAAGCAAGCAATAAAATTGGAATATTAAAATTGTACCCTGCAGAAAAACTTTGATCCAGCAAGCTTTATGCTGCGGAAAAAATGTCCGCTACGGTCTGTCAGTTACTCTATGACTAGAGGGACTGAAAATTGAAATGCAATTTCACATCTCCGAAAGCGTGATGAACGAGTGGACATAAATGCATGTGAAAAAGACAGAGACAGAACATGAATGATGTGAAATGAAATGTAGAGAGAACACGGTGGAGAGCTGGTGAAAATACATGCAGGAGGTACGTGAAAACGAAGCTATGGATTTTTGATTAAGCTAATTGCCTGAGTAGTACTTTCATATCGCTCTCTCACTTACTCGCATGTTGCCAAGTTGGGCTTCCCTGAAACTAATCGAGTTACGTATGTTCCATCTTGTCAAAAACGATTTGCCATGGCAAATGAAGTTTACAGTTAGGCTTATAAACTTTGCAGTTACTAAAAACCGACAGACTTTCAGACCACTGCATCCTCACTCTGCTGCGGGGAATCAATCACCGTTGTTTATCGAGACAAATATAACAGCCTCAGCAGTGACATTGAGGCTACAGCGTGCCTATCTGCAGAACTCACACGACTGAAACACGGGTTGTTACCTTCTTATCAAAGCCAACCCACGATTTCCTAAGAGACATGGCGAGATGCTTCTCTTCCGTTCAATTACTTTGAAGCAGAGAGAAATTAAAATTTAACAAACATAGGTTGGCTTCCATTTGTTTCTCTTGCTGTTACTGAAATTCATATTCCTATACACGTACGTAATTAATGATACTTGAGCCACAGACCTTAAAACCAAGTCTGAAATTAATTATCATGGTAATAGGAAATCTCTTAGACGAATAACATTTTAAAGGAAGTTAATTAAGCCCATTTGGTTATATATAAACTTTGTGTAACGTGTAAGGTATCTGCGTAAATGAAATAATGAAATTATTTAGCGCTTATGAAATATCAACTTGCACACAATTTGTGCATCCCTACGAATTCTTCATTACCAGCGAAGTTTACACGAATTAAATGAAAGTTTCGAAAAATGATAAAACACACAGGCACACACACACAAATATATATATGTATACACGGTACGTAATCAATCTGTTAAATCCCCGGAATTTGGATGCTAGTGGGCGGGTGTACAGCACTGCTTGAGACCATAACATAAATCACCCTGGCTGAAATATTAAAAGCAAACCACAACTCGATTAAAATCAACATCTTCCGACGTATTTTTAAAGAAAAGAATATAGGAGATGTTAAAAAACAAGAGACGAAAGTGATGCCTATTACGTACGCATGTCCATATTACAGTAGGTTGGTGAGATTTAGGGAAAAAAAACATTGTTGATCTTCGCTTTCATAAAATCAGCGTGCGCGTGCGCGCGCACACACACACACACACCCACACACACACACACCCACACACACACCCACACATACACACACACACACACACACACACACAATTAAGGTATGTATCACAATGTTTCAGTATAAAACTACAAAATAATAGAGTCAAGAAATTATGTACAATAAAGATGTTCTAGTCAAAAGGAACGGTAGATTTGCTGCAGGAATTACTCGTGTTTCTTTCGGATCAGAGTGAACCAAACCAGAATAATCAAACGTGTGCGATATGTAACACACACAGAAGAGAAAAGGCACCTGCATTAAATATTAGACGGAAAAGCCTAACAGCAGAAAACACGTTAAAACAGAGCTCCCAGTTTAAAAAGTATCGAAATCATTCTGAAGAAATGTGAGGGTGCGGATCGGATTCATCGGGCACATGACCGGATCCTGTTGCAGTTACCCTGTGAACACGATAATAAATGGAGAATAAATGGATGGGTTTAAGACATGACAGGAAAATTTGTTGACGTCTCACTAACTATTAACTTGGTTAGAATGTTTCCGTTTTAACTCCTTTATACCAGCAATCAAACTGCAATAAATTTCAACTCTATAATGGTGACACAAATTGCACAAGAATTACGTTAAAATCAGTTATTAAACTGCAATTTCGACGAAAAATATTCTTATATTTTAGTATTTTTGTGAACCGCTATTTTAAACAGTGCTTGAAATGAAGGCTGTTTCTGGGCTATACGTCACCAGCTCTATGAAGGCCAAAGTTGTTAATGTCTTTTCTGAAAAGAAGAATTCGGTCTCCGTTACTGATATTTTTGGATCTACGTGTATGGCTACTTACTTAATACTTACGTTTTGACAAGCGAATTTATAAATGCTGATTTGGCCGTAAATGTGCATTTTCAAAGGCACCATAAAGGAGAACATAAAAGTTTCCGCTACTGTCTCAGCAGCTATAAAAAGTGTTTGTAAATCCAAATATGAATGCGTTAAAGACTAAAATAATTTTTCCGAGCCTCAGCGAGAGTTGCTGTCATTTGAAGTATGTTTAATTCATTAAACTGGAAAATAATGTTTTGATTCCATGGAAAATTAGTGAAAGGTATTCTATATTATACAAAATCCGATCTCAGTAGCCGCGAGGTCTGAGGCGTGGGACTGCCGCCGCTCGCTTGCTGGGATTGTGGGTTCGAATCCCAGCGGGGCAATGGATGCCTGTCTCTTGTGAGTATTGTGTCTTGTCTGGCAGTAGCCTCTGTGCCGGGCTGATCACTGGTCCACAGCAGATCTACCAAGTGTGGTGTGTCTAACTGAGCGTGACCGTGAAACCTGGATATCGCAGAGGACCTGGCCCACTAGGGGTTGTTGCACCATGGGGGAAAAATTATACAAAATGTTTTACTTATTCTAATGCTTGAAGTTATTACAACACATGCCAAGGAAGAGAAGGTGAGAGAAGTCCTACAAAATGTATACAATCGCGTAAAGTCATTCAACGTGCTTCACCACTGCTTCGTATGCGTTGCAAAACATATCCCAACCCGAACCGCGAAAAACTGCTGAGAGTTGTGAGAAAAATATAAAATATTTGGGCGTAAAAAGGGGAAGTTAACGGAGATACGTTATTGTTGTGGCTTCATAACCTGTTCAGCGTATCAAATAATAATATGACTGTAAAAGCAAAAAGAGTGAGACTGTATGGACATGCAACGTGCATGAAGAAAATGAGACTTCATATATAATGTAAGTCCTGGCAAGTAAGGAGAGGACTCGATTTTGGGCGCAAGTGTAAATGGGAAGAAGACACGTTAAATAATCACGAGTGTAATAAACTGGTATCATCTAATTCGAAACTGGTCCAATAACAGGCTTGTCTGAACATGGTAATAAGCATCCCGGTTCAACAACAGGCGTTGACTTTCTCAATCACCTGAGCGATCAGCAGGTTTTCAGAAAGAACATTATTGGATGGCGTTAGTATGCCTCCATTATAACATAATATCGTCGTTCTACAAATCAACACAGAAATATCTGTAAAACTAGAAATTTACTGCTTCTGATTTTCTGTTGGATGGCTGATCCTCCAATTCCACAGTGGCGTTTAATTCCAAGGCTCATCACTCCACATCTCCCTTCTGCGTTGTCAGCGGTTACATGAGCTGATGTCACCAGCGAATTAAAATCTAGCGGAAAAGGCCCTAGGAGCAATCAATGGGAAGTCAGTTACGGATCTGTATAAGTGAAAGTATGTACACGGGGACGACGTCAGACACCGCCATTTGTTTTACACTGACAGTAACTACGTCCTATTTGGGTGAATATCACAGACTCCATCAATCATGAGCCATTTTGTTTTATACTTGTTGTACACTTGCTTGCGACATTTCATGCTTCGCCACATACATTCAGAACTTATTAAACCAGTGTGATAGGATTCTGCTCAATTTGTAGGACCGTCATGGTTTACTAGCTTGCTGTGCAATGCTAACTTCCACGGATTTCCTCTTCTACGACGTCAAGATATACCACTGTGTGGGATTTGAATATTATTGCATGTGAGACCACGTGAGGGTAAATAGGTACAGGTATTTATTTATACACACAACGGGGATGTCACATTTCAGAACCACGTGAGGGTACACAAAAGGTTTGACAAGGATTAAAATAATTACTGTCTTTAATTATTTATATTATATTCCGAAATATCTACTGATATGTAACAGCTGAAAAGTTGAAATGTTGACTGTGTTCTTCCTCTGCCTAGCAACTGATTCTTACTGTTACTGAAAAGTGCGCCAGGGGGTGGTAGTGACTGCCAAAAAAATCTGGCATTTTGAAGCAGTAGAGACGCATGCTTGGATCTGTATTGTAGAATCGACATGTGAGGCATTTCTTGATGACAACCTCAATCTTTCTATCACGTTGTGTTTGAAGAAACGTTAATGTTCATAACTATCATATTCATCAAAATTGTGACGATGTGAGGAAGGGCTATAATGTATTTTATGTTCTGTTGACCGTGCATCCTGGTATGACCCTTGTAAATAATCAATTTGACGCACAGTGTTTTCTTGTAAGTTTATCTCTATTCTCTACATGTTTTGGACAGTCAAGTGCCCATCATCAAGGGAATTATTGTATCAATGCGACATCTGGTTTATGCAACCAGACCGATTACGCAATGCGTAAACGGTCTGGTTGCATTCCGCTTCAATTGGGAAGTGACATAAACCAGGTGTCGCATTGATAAAATAACTCCCTTGATGATGGGCACATGTCTGCCCGAAACATGTAGAGAATAGAAATAAACATACAAGAAAAGACTGTGCGTCAAGTTGGTTATTTACAAGGCTATAAAGTATAAAAGAGGATCAAATAAAGCCCTATATGTGGAAGTCACACTGGAGGGTAACAGACGTAACATTTTCCTATTACAAGTTCAGAGGACGTGACATTAGTAAAGCAACGTACGTTTCGAAAGCACAGTTACGCTACCAGCAGATATTTTAGTACAATACCAACGTACAACTTTCAAAAGCCGGATTACAAATACTGAACATTTAACATTATTGGATCCACAATTTTAAACAAGGCACCAGGATCTGGCTTTCCATTTTCTTAAAAAGATAATGTACTAAGTTGGAGCATTTTTGAAATACTCAGCTTATTTGTGGACAGGCAAGCTTCAGATCTCTTTTACAGAGTAAGCTTTACGCCAATGAACACGTGCCGTAGAAGACGAGCATAGTTAGAAAGTCCCTGTACCTGCTTTCTTTCAGAGTAACAATGAAAATACACTGCTTGAGAAACTGAGGGTCTGACACCTTACGTGCTTCAAGAAACGTGGGCTGTAACAGTAACAATCAGGCACTTGTAAGATGAACAGTAAAAGTGAGGTGGTGTTATCTTTTGTAGAATAAGTACACAGTGAATTTTGGCCCACTCTGGGTAACAAGCCCCGATTACGTTACATTCGAGATTGTTCGCTCTACGGACATCCATTTGTTCCACCTTTGACCCGTAGATATAGAACAGCTTCACATACCAAGCACAAGTGGTTAGACAATAACTTATTTGCAGTTTCAGGAAGGGGAAAGATTTTGTCTCCGAAAATTTGTGTTTTGTTTTCAATCTTATTTTAAAAATGCGACGAAAAACAATGTTTATGTAGCGAATTATTCCACATTCAAATCTCTTTATTGAGGAGAGTGCTACTCACAATGCTCATCATACAATGTTTAAAATTAGGGAAGGTCCTGATGTATGCATTGACATGGCATTCGTACCGACTTTCACACAAGAAAAATTACGCGATAATGCTGATGGTGGCTTTCGGTTCTGAAATTTTATGTTTAGAATCTCATTTTATTACAGAGCTAAGAGAATTACGGAGAATGAAGTTTAGGCCGCTGCTGTTAGGAATGCTGTAGGCTGCCATGACGCTATTGCAAAATACAGTACTGTAGTGTTAGATGTATTCAGTTTTAATCACTCTTACAGTACGTGTGAAGACACGGGACGAGGATTACTGAGAAAATAATGATATAAAAACTATGTAGGGGTTGGCTGAAAAAAAAATGTGAACTGGTGTCAGAGAGGTAACGTTAATATCAGACGTAGAGTAATGGAACGGGCGAGTTTATCTAACAGACCACACGAAGCGCTGGTGTGCACATGATGGAATGCTGTAAGCAACGTAATTTACAATCGCCAGTTAAAATGCTATATTCCTGTTCGCTGTAGTCGGGGCTCCAATACGAAACAACAACATAACGTTTCTATTACGTAATTACAAGGTGCATTTAAATACGTTTTGTATGAAACGGTAATAGAAAGAGCGTAATATCAAAACTAAATATTAAAGACTGTTGTAGTCAAACAATGTTGACTAAAACAGTTTCTACTTTCAGTTTTTGAAATACAAGGTGTTTAATCTCTTAAGATTATACTATGTTATCTCAGTTCTTTTGTGGGCCCGGTAGCTCAGTCGGTATAGCGACTGAGCGACGGGCTGGACGGTCCGGGATCTAATCCCGGTGGGGAAGAGATTTTCCGCCCGTCCAGACCGGTCCTGGGGCCCACCCAACCTCCTGTGCAATGGGTACCGGGTCTTTCCCAGGCGTAAAGTGCGGCCGGGACGTGCCTCTGACCACTCACCCCTTCTAGTGCTGCGGTCATGGAAGAGTAGAGCTATACCTCTACCCACCCTCTGGGCCACACCGGGCCTGTAACGGGATCACTTTACCTTTTTTTTAGTTCTTAACTTTCAGCAACTTCTGTCCGTCGCAAACAAAGATGTACATAAACGGTGAAGGATATTGAGAATAACAGCTGTTGGTCCCGAGGAAACGTAGAAACCTAAGTACTCTTACGATTGTTCCACCGCAGAGGACTCTTTGTGCGAACCATGATAACTCAGCTGGCCATGAATTTGTTTTCCTCTTATAAAAGTGGATGGCTTATGTCTTGGTGACAATCTGTCAGGTAACCCTATCGTGACCTGCAAGGCTTCAATCCACAATCCTACACCACAATTCATTAAGATTACACTTCTCAAATTTGACAAGCTTTGCGAATAAGGTTCCATATAATAGTGCTGAAGATGTCAGGGGATCATTAGGCATGTGTACACTGCTGTGTTCTTGGATGTGATGCTTACCGAAAACATATCGGTAGCAGTTTCGCCCCGAAACACTGATGTTTATCCACCAAACTACACGACGTCATGTCCCTGCGAACAGCAACATTAACGCGTGTATTCACCAAAGACGCTCTCTCTTTAAGATAAGTGCCTAGCCCATCTCTTCCTCTGCCGAGTTAGGGGATAATAAACCAGGAGGCATGAAGTTAAAAACCATACGACTTTGCAGAGTTTCAAGGGATTTTGGATTTTAAAATTCTCGCACAGCATTTTCGTTGCAGAGGCGTTTTCGTTTTGCTAAATCAAATTATACTCCTATAATATATTCAAAAACACACACATTATTTGATAATTAGTTAAACAGTAAACAACTGTTACCGTTGATACTGGTCGAAGTCAGATCAAAAATTATGCTCGGCGGAGAGACATACAAAGATACGTGAGAAAGAATTTCGCTTGTGTACAATACACTGGTACATTGTGAACGTGTGAAATTTAAGGTTACTGGTATTAATTTCATGACTGTGTTTATCGCGCGAAGGGAGGCGGCTTTTTTTTAGCTAGGGTTACAACGATACTGCCGCGTTATCTCCCTGGGAACAGTACATTCTATGCCCTTTTCGGCATGCATCAGATATACAGCTGTTGGAGTTGAAGAGTAGAGGCCGTAAAGCTAGGACAGGCTGGGTTAGGACTTCTTAGCGGACACTCGTGTGAGCAGGTTGAAAGGGAAGCGTGATGATGTAAAGAGGTGTAATTTGTTGATACAATTTCTAACAGTGCCGGACACAAATAATTTGATTGTAAATATTAAAGTATAAAAATGAAAGTGACTGTGGGAATAAAACTAAAGAGGCCTAACCACAAATATCCTTCTGGTCATCTAGTCGGTAGACACATAACGTTTCCTGTGACCACCAAGCGTTATATTCCCTGAGTGGAGTTCATGTTCCCGACTTTGAGATTTGGCCGGCTATACAACATGGTTCATAATGAATAAGACAATAGTATTAAATGGAATTATTTTTCAGATATTTTGTGTAGATAAAGAGTGGGAAATATTTTAAAAGTTACCCTAATGGTACGAGACGATTACAGCAAACCGGTGTTGTCGGCGTCCATTAGATCCGCAGTCGTTAAACAATGACGATTCAGTGAAAGACGCTCTGCAGTTTAGAATGTATAATTTTTTTCGAAACAGACAAATAAGGGTCAGGACAATACTTTCCTCCCGTGTACTGAGGACACGTGAAAGTGCTGTACAACAATTTTATAAACAAACATTGTATGGAATGTGAGAAGCAGCCCCAACACGCGATAAAGCAGAATGCAAATGACAATGACAGGAAACATGACTGAGCGTGTCATATGCCAGTCACTGTAATGGGTAAGAGTGAAACAAAATGACGATTTCGAGGCTAATTTATTAACTGAGTACCAAGGCTTTCATAATATTCTGGAGCTATCGAACGCAACAATACGAAGATCTGGTAGGATATCAACACTGATGTATTATCGTCATTGTTGTACCGTGCATTTCGTTGAGTCACTTTAATTATACCAACTAACGCACGTACATAAAATTTCACATTAAAACACTTAAAATCGCTCCAACATGTTTCGATCCTAAGATCATCTTCAGGGAGCCATGTTGTTCCTTGCTAAAGTCACATATTAAAAACACCCACTAATTATTTTCCTTACATTAACAGGGTGCTGTGGCAGCATGTC
>Ga0123355_10008936_pt1 | contig 15181 bp, 8 predicted proteins | sample TergutEmb28metaG_3_FD_89872 | JGI IMG/M metagenome (GOLD analysis project Ga0123355, IMG submission 89872) | Embiratermes neotenicus P1 segment gut microbial communities from Petit-Saut dam, French Guiana - Emb289 P1 | ecosystem: Host-associated > Arthropoda: Insects > Digestive system > Gut ...
AAACAACTACAGAGGAGGATTTTTACATGATAAGTAAAGCATGGAAGGGATGCTTTGCGGGTACTTTTGCCAGACAGGCTCTTAAGAAGACAGTTTTCGTTTGGGTTCTAATGGTTGTTTTAACAGTACCAACACTCGGCGTTTTTGCAAACCAACAGCGTGGAACCACAACAGTCACCCCTAATAGGCTTACCATTATGTGGGCGGATTCAGACAGAATGCCTGTAAGTATTAATACGTTTCGTTTTCATGGCTATAACGTAGCGCAAGTTAGAACCATGGCAGGTGCTTTAGGCGGAGGGATTCATAATCTGCCGGATAACACCTTTGGATTCAATCGTACAGGTGCTAATGTAGGTCATCAAGATATCAGTTTTGGAGCAGCAACGCAAATTGAGTACATAATTAACATTACACCTTTGCGCTCTGTATCTGGCGGTTTAATTCAGCCGGGTTCTCCGGGTTGGGTATACTTGCCGGAGTTCAGTTACAACTGGGGTAGTATACGTGACGTTATTCAGGCAATGGAGCTTGAGTTAGTTACTTTTAGCGACGATCCGGCGACTGGGACAACAACGGTTTTAGTTGTAGATCCTAATGCTGTTGTTGAAGAGGAAGAGGAAGAAGACGAGGATGAAGCTAGACCGGCTACTGGGCCGCCAGTTATGCCTCCTGCAACCAGAAGTAGGGCAGGGGAATGGCGAGAAGGTCAATGGTGGCCATTTTACCCAACCGCGACACCAACACCGCCAACCGCAACACCATCGCCAACACCGCCAACTGCAACACCATCACCAACACCGCCCGCTCAAGTACCAGTGACTCCGATACCAGCGCGGCCAGGTTTAATAAGTGAGCCTACACGCGTTGGTAATTACTATTACCAAGTAAATGTGATAGCAAGGATACCAAATCCAGATGGTTCATCATTTGCCATTATTAGGGTCACGGATATGGACAATTATATTGTAACAAATATACGCGTTCGGGCCGTTGTAGATGGCTTTAGTCCTATTGATGCGGTACTAGATGGTGACACATTCAGGGTATTTATTCCGACCAGTGTACCAGCTGAAGAAGTTAGTGTTTTATTACAATAATGAACTGATGATAGCATGGAGGTAAGAAACTTGAAAAGGAAGCTAAGAAAGAAATCAGCACTAAACAACAGTATAGTAAAAGCTATTCCACTGTCAGTTGCGCTTTCGTTATTTGCGGCCGGGACTGCCTTTGGATCTGAATTTGCTGGCAGTGATTGGCTTGCTGTTGAATATGAGGATGAAGTGCAAAAGTTCAATATTGAATGGTTGGATGAGAATCCTCAATATCATCAGCAGGTTCATGGAGCTTTGCGAGATGCCTGGGTAAATGGTGACAACATATATGTAAGTAGTACTGAAGATGGGCTTTTCGTTGATTTCAGTGCAAATGCTAGCATGGAGATGACGTTAGAGGAAATTCTGGAAGTTTCGGAAGCTCAGGATGATGTGTTGCCTGGAGAAACTTTAGATGTATGGGAAGAGGAAGACACCATTTATTAATACATAAAAGTAGCATGAACATGGAATCAAAGCAACATATCCAGGGGGGTGAACTGCCCCCCTGTTCATTCATTCTTTCATAAGAACTAATTCTCATGCATAAACGTTTCTATATTTGCGTTGTCTGCATAGAAGACTTAAGCAAGCGTTTTATCTATATATGCAACAGGATGTGAGGACAATGACAGGAAGAGTTCAACGTCAATTTGCTGTAGAGTTAACAAGAAGAATTCCTTATCGCTTTATATGTGATGAATGCGGTAAAGACAGCGGCTGGTTAGATCTGACTTTTTCCTCAAGAAAGGATAAGTCTCAACCAATTAAACGCAAAGTTACCTTTAATATTACGTCAAAAGAGCAGGAAAAGCTTCAGTTTGATGTAGACTCGCTCTTAAACGCAATGATTAATAAGCAGCGAATGGAAGTTGAGAGTGGAGTGTATAGGTTAAGACCTGAGTTGGGGCTTCCTGCGTTTAATGACACTTGCATATATTGCTTGGCACGACAAGGCTGGGGTAGAAATGGCGACAACAATACTAATAAGCCCGATATAATATGGGATTATGAAGAGTTAGATGTATCAAAAGATGATTGTACTCATAACGAAGAGCAAATAAAGCTAACTGCTACTCATGAAATTGATAGGGAGAACATTAATATATATAGTGTGTTGTCTGATAATCATCATATGAATCTAGAGAATGTGTTGAGTGTTTCATCTGATAAATCATCAAATGCAATTGTTGTTCAGGAAAAATCAAGTAGCGAGCCGTTGTCTAAGGAAATGAAATCAATGTCTGTTGGTGTATTGGACGATATTTTAATGCAATTATGTGATGTAGCCGCACATTTAAAAAGCTTAGAGCCGTCCTTGGGATTTATAGGTCTTGAGGTTGACGATATTGTTGTAAGCAGCCAAAGCCAAATGAAAATATCTAATTTGAAATCTATTCAGTTATATAAGAATGATGAGGATGTAGCTAACACTGTTGCATGCTTGATTCGCCAGTTTCCTAAGAAGTTTATAAAACGGTATAGTCAAATTATTTCTCTTCATGAGGAAGGGCTGATGACTATGCCTATATTATATGATTGTCTCATTGATATCAATTCTCACAAAAAAAGTAAAGTAATTTTTCTATTAATTATAGCTTTTTTTATTGTATCAATATTTTTCGTGCGTTTACTGAGATTTTAGCGACTGACACTTTGTTTAAAGGAAATGCAAACAATTTCACATATTACTACGAAGGGTTACTGAGGTATATGTACAAACATTGTACTGTAATACAAAATGTTGACAATCCTGAAGCATTTGAAACTACAAGAGAGAGCTTAGAGCAAACTTTCGGTTTTGAATCACTTTATATAATCCTTGTTTCCGAAAAGAAGATTTACGAACTGCAAGTTGAGTTTTTTCAAACAATCTATTCCTTGCCAAAAGAGCAATATACATACATTGGTGGCGTGGATGACATGTTGCAACTCATTAATGAGATAGAGCGGGTTGATGTTGAAATTCTGTTTTTTATTAGTGCAGGTGACACAATCGATCCGCATTATATGGACTACTTGGATTATTTCTTCGAGGAAAACGGAAGCGAAGCGCCTGTTTTACTAACACCAGTGATAGAGACAGGCCAGGATTCTTTGCCTGAACAATTTGCTAATATCCCTTATGATGGGGTTATGCCATTATTGTCACTCCCCAATACAATAAAAGGTGGAGCTATATTTCTTCCTGCCGTCAAAGATATCGAAGTAACAAAGACACTAGGTTTAGATGCATTGGCGGACTTGTTTCTTAAGTCCATTTTAGCAAAAAAATGCTATGGAATAATAAATACAGTTTATTGTCGAAGTGAGTTTCTTGAACCAATAGCTTATAGTTATGAGCTAAGCAAAAGTTTATTGATGTATTGCGAGGTTTGCTTAAATGATGTTCCCAACAGTTTAAGTGAGAAACTGCTTCCGGTACCACATATTACAATAACGAATATTCAAAATTGTTATTCTGATGTTGAAATCACAGGAACCTACATCTTACCAGTAGATGTGAAGTTCGTGATAGAATCAGAAAATGAAATAAAATATACATTGAGCGAAAAAAATGATAATTCTAGTTATTTACACTCCTTGAGAAACCAAGGTGAGTTTTTAATTATAGCTACTTTGAATGAAAATGCAGTTAATATATCTTTCATACAGTATACTGATTCAGATCATTTGACTTTGAATATAAGGAATATTATCACAAAACGGAATAAAAACTACGTTAACAACTTCACCGTTGAATCAATGAAAAACAATCTTTCTGTAAGACAAATTGCGCCGAGAGCACATTTTTTAATAAGCTGCATAATTCCTATTTATAACTGTGCTACTTACCTAAAGGATGCAATTGATAGCGTTATAAAACAATCAGTTGGTTTTTTTGAAAAAGTTCTATTGATATTAGTTAATGACGGTAGCACAGATCAAACAGATTATATTTGTGAGGATTATCGAAAGAAATTCCCTTTCAATATTACCTACATTAAGCAAGAGCATCTAGGTGTTAGTGTTGCTCGAAATAATGGCTTAAAATGTGCAATTGGAAAGTTTATTGCTTTTCTTGATGCGGACGATAAGTTTCCTTCAAAGTACTTTGAGACAGCAGTTAAATATCTAGAAAAGTACGAAAATGCAATAGATATGATTGCATTCCCAATTGAACTTTTTGGTATGTCTAAAGATAAAAGTCCGCCTTTAAACTTTCGATTTAATGATACAAGATTGGTTGATGTGTCGACGGAGTATAGATATCTGCATTATAGTGTATGCAGTGCTGTCTATTCCCATAAAGCGATTGAAAATATATCTTTTAATGAATCGTTGAAATATTATGAAGACGCAGATTTTGTCCATAAAGTTCTTTTACAGAAAATGTGCTATTACCTTGTAAGAGGACCGGCGTATATGTATAGGATGCGCGAGACCGGCGATTCAGCTTCTCAACTCAAACGAAGTGATAAAAACTGGTATGAAATTACTTTGTGGGTAAATGCTTTTGTTAGAGAATCTATAGAGACTAAAGGGGTAATCACGCAGTATACACAGAATATGATAGTTCACACTTTAATGGATTATGCTATTTCTAAAGTCCCTCAAGGAATTTTAGGTGAACTTAACAGCGCTGAAGTTTTAAATATTGTTAGCGAATCGCTGTTACATGTGGAAGATTACCTTGTTTTTGAGCACCATTTATTGTCTCGTTGGCAAAAATATTTATTATTGAAATTGAAATACAAAGAAATTGTTTTAAAGTCTGATTCTGAAATGCCTACATTTTACGCAGGAGATTTATTGTTGGAAGAACTGTGTCCAGAAGTATATATTTCATTTATACATGAACATTTACAGCAAATAAAAATTTTTGGATATTACCAGCTTCCTACAAATATAGGTGCAGACATCATAGCTGAAGATGAATATGATACATATGTTTGTAATTCATTAGAAGATACTCAACTAAATATACATTTTATGGGTTATGCTTTAAATATTGTGAATGTATTTGAATTCAATATACCATTTTATGGACAGCCATATTTATCATTTTATTTACGACTCGATACCGGTGAAAAATATCCTATCAAGCCTATTTTTAGCGATCAAAACAGCAACAGCAGGCTACTTTACATGTGTAAAAGCACAATAATAACAAGGTCAAGCGAAGCGCATAAAATCAAGCTAGAAGCTCTCACAACACCTAGAATGTCAGAATTAGTTATGAATATCCTAAAACCTTATCCCAAGAACGAATACGCATCAGATTATACCTTAATGGATGAATATATGCGCTTGTACCCTCTTATAGCGAAGAATAGAATATGGCTCTTCATTAATAAGCCTGGAAGCGCTAGCAGTGCTTCAGAAGTTTTCTACAGATATTGTATAGCCATCAAAGATAATATAGACAAGTATTTTATAATCCAGCAAAACTCTTTGGATGATATTCGCCTTCGGGATATAGGCAAAACCATTGAATATGGTGGGATCATGCATAAATTGCTCTATCTTTATGCAGAAAAAATAATTGTATCAGATGAAGTTGAGAATGCATATGAGCCATTTGACAGAAATGAGTTGTTTTTTCTCTACCGTAGTTTGATTAAATCTGAAATTGTTTATTTACCAGAACAGAGAATTACTGAGGATAGACTAAAAAGTCTTAACAGATTCAAAAGAAATATAGGTTTTATTGCAGTATCATCAATAGTTGAACAAAAGTTTGCTGTTGAGCATGGGTATGGTTTATCTGACAGCATTGTTAAAATTACAGGTAAGCCGCAATTTGATGAATTATATAGCGAGCCACAAAATAGGATTATTTTTATGCCAACATGGCGTGAGAATCTTTATGATGGTTCTAGAAAGCATTTTAAATTCAGTGATTCTGAATATTGTAGGCAAATTACAAACTTGCTTTGCGACGATCGGCTAGCTGAAGCTATGCTAGATTATGATTATGAGATGGATTTTATCCCGGATGAAAAGTTATATCTGCATTTAGGTGATATTGACATGTTTGAAAATGTCAATGTGATTTTACCAAAGAAATCGCGATCGGAATATTTGAAATTTGGTTCGTTGCTTATTACAGATTTTATGCCAGCTTTTGAATTTGCATATATGAAGAAACCAGTTATTTATTACTCATTTGTAGAAGCAGGAAATATTGAAAAAGATAGCTTTTTTGATCCGTTATCAATGGGCTTTGGTGAAGTGGTATCGGATCGTGAAATATTAGTGGATTTGATAATTGACTATATGCATAATTCATGTACTATGGAAAAAAATCATGAAGAGCGGTTGAATGCTTATTTTAATTATTTAGATAAGAGCAATTGTAAACGAATATATGAGAATCTCCAAGAAAGCTAAAAGATTAACAACACAAAAAGATAAGTAAAGTAAGAGGAATTAGACAGACTCTCAACCGATGGAGGTTGTAATGTATAGTTGTATTGCCGTTGTATTATGCGGAGATGACATTGCTTCACTTGAAGTAGCCCTTACTGCCTCGAAATACTCAAGTGAATATGCAAATGTGCGTCGCTTGTTCCTATTCGATCGTGTGATAAAGCGTTACGAGCTACCTTTGGCACTAAACGTTGCAATAGACGAGATATGTAACAGCGAAACGGATAAGCTCTTTACAAACTCAAGTAATGTGGTCATACAGAGGCAAATTGCTGAGCACATTATGGAAAGCATGGACGATGCTCTGTTTTTCTTGCAGGCAGGGGATGCTTTTCATAATCTTTACCCAAATTATCTAGAGGCATTCTTCCAATATAACCATGAGAAATGTGGAGTTGTTTATGTACCTGTTATAAATAGTGAAAGCACATTACTTCCTATAGAAGTCGAAAACTTGTCGAAAAGTGGGATTTTTGCGATAGACGAAAATTTCCCCGGTACTACGTACGGTGCGGCGGTTACGATGAAGGACTTGAAAGCCGCCGGACTTGACCCATCCTTGGGCTTTGTGATGTTTGAGAATGCTCTCAATCGCATTGTCGTAGCCAAAGGCAGATATGGGCGTATGAATAAAGTTGCCATCCAGAAAGATACCTCACTGTACATAGTGAAGAAGGCAAGTAAAATAACTGGTGCGTTGCACGGAAACTTCCTTATTTCGTGCATAATACCCATTTACAACGTAGAAGCATATCTCTATGATGCAATCAATAGTGTAATCACGCAAACCATCGGCTTCGAGGAAACCGTTCAGCTTATCCTTATTAATGACGGAAGTCCAGACAACAGCGCAGATATTTGCCGTGAGTACCTTGAAAAATACCCAAACAATGTGGTTTATATCGCACAAGAAAATCGAGGAGTAAGTGCGGCGAGAAATGCAGGGCTTGATATCGCTAGTGCAAAATATATCACATTTTTAGATGCAGACGATACTTTTTCAGATAATTATTTTGATGTTGGCATTAAACTGTTGCTGGAGCACTCTGAAAGTATTGATGTCGTTTCATTCCAAGTTGTGAGTATCAAGGGGTCCCATGAGTTAGAACATCCACTTAACTATAAGTTCACAAAAGGGACTCGTATTATAGACTTACATACTGAGCCAAATTCTATACAGACTCGAGTAGCATCCGCCATTTTCACACAAGCTTCTATTGGTGACATCAGATTTCCATTGGGAATAAAATATGCAGAAGATACGTATTTTGTTTGGCAAGTATTACAGGCAAAATTGAAATATTGTGTCACGAGTGACGCTAAATATATGTACAGGCGCGATAATGAAAATGCAGCAACTTTCGATCCGAAGTCGTTTAAGGGTATGTATCAACAAACCGTGCTTTGGGAGAAGTATTGCAAGGATTCAATTCGAATTTTCGGTAGGGTAATCCCATATGTTCAAAAAGTTATTTTATACATCATACAATGGATGACTGGAGAACCGCAATTTGAAATAGATGTAGATAAAATACGTGCACATTGCAAAGCAGTGCTAACCTACTTCGATGACCAAATGATTATACAACATAGTAAGTTCAATATCTGGCAGAAGTTACATCTGTTGAAATTAAAGGGTAGCCCTATCCCATTTCCTTTCATACACGACTTAAGCGCGAGGAAACTATGGATTCAGAAAGTGGAGGAGCATGATGGAATACTTTATGTCTATGGTTTTGTTTCTCTACAAACGCTGTCTGGTCTTAAGGCTAGGGTAATCGCTAGAATAAAAGAAAATGTTTATGAAGCTACACTCAGCGAAAATGATTGGAAAAAAAGCTGGTTTTTAGGTGAGATAGTCAATACCGAGACTGGTTTTGATTTTGAGATCGATTTGTGCAAACTCTCAGATTCAGCCGATGTTTATTTTTATATTGAACAATCTAATGGTTTTATCTGTGAAGGAAATTTGGCATTCAGCATTCGGACACCGTTGAGTTCAGCTATGGGTTTTGCAACAGGTCAAAATTGGATTGTTAGTTACCATTCCGAAATTAAATATGCATTGAAGCTACGGAAGTACAATCAACAACTTCTACAAAGCATGTGGGATACCCGCTCAAAGTCCTTAGAGAGGTATGAAGAGGACATAAGGCTTATACGGAATTCGTTCTTTGGAGCATATCAATGGCTATCGAAAAAACGTATATGGCTATTCATGGACTTGAATATTAAAGCAGGACAAAGTGCAGAATATATATTCCGTTACGCTAATCAACAGGATGACGGAATAGAGAAGTATTTTGTTATCGATGATGATTCGCCGGATTATGAAAGAATGGCACAATATGGAAAAGTTATAAAATTTGGTTCTGAGCTTCACAAGACTCTCTTGTTGTTTGCTGAGTGTTTTATTTGCTCATTCTTTGATTATTTCATCAGATACCCATTTGGTGATACGTGTTACGAGAAGAACTCCAGAACTGAACTTTACCGTTGTTTGATGAAAAATAAATATATTTATACGCAACATGGGATTGCAAAGGGTGACTTTTCGGGTAATTTCAATAGATGGAGAAAGGACTTTAACAAAATTGTAATCTCATCGGATTATGAGAAGATTGGAATGCTTTCGTCTAAGTACTCATTCAGGGAAAAAGATTTTATATGTACAGGAAATCCAAGAAATGATGCCTTATACAACAACAAAAAGAATAAAATTGTAATCATGTTCACATGGAACAACAATTTCAATGTAGGTATAGGCGTTTACAATGAAGCATTTAAGAACTCGGACTATTGCCAAAAACTCAATGCTATTATATTTAGCGAAGCTCTTGTTGAAGTCGCTGATAGTTTCGGCTACGATGTTTTATTTAAGCCACACCATCGCCAGTATGTACAGCTGGATGATTTGAAAATTCATCCGAAAATTGAACTAGTGCCTGTAGATGTGCAATTGGCCGACCTCATAGCGGAATCTGCTATGCTTATTACCGATTATTCATCTATCCAAGATGATTTTGCCTATCTGCAAAAGCCAATTGTTTACTACCCATTCCACCCATACCATCGTGGAGAGCAATTCGACCATGAAGGCTTCGGCCCCATTGTTTCTGATGTAGAGACTATGGTAGCTGCTGTTAAGCATTACCTTACAATCAATTGCGAAATGGAAGTTGAATACAAAAACCGTGCCAAGAGTTTCTTTTACTATAGTGACTCAAACAATACAAAACGTACATATGAAGCGATCAAGGCATTGCTTCCATAAATGCAACAGAAGTGTTTATGCCCAATATAGGTTTTTTGAGCAGTTGAAAAAGAAATCACAATTTACAAATATCTTCATTATCCTGGCTGAAGTGGTGAAGCTGGTGGAAGTATATTCTATATGTAGATAAATTGGAGAAGTGGTAAAATGAACAGACAGTTGCCCAAGGCGTACATTTTTGGTGTTAGCCACACATTGGATAAAGTTTTTGCTTCAATAGAAGAGCACTACGAAGTTTTGGGTTTTGTAGACAATGACAAAACAAAATGGGGCACACGCTACAATGGAATTACGATTAGCGCACCGGATATACTTAGAGAAGCCGAGTTTGATACAGTAATCAATATCGTAACTACTGCATTGAATGATGTTACGAATCAGCTGATGTCACTTGGTATTCGAAAAAATTGTATTGATACGAGTTTTGTGTCGGTAGCTGTTAACGGACGCATTGCTTTTTTGGAAGGGCTATCAGAATTGTTTCGTGAAAATAAAATAATTGGATGTACTGCTGAGTGTGGAGTTTTTCAAGGTGACTTTGCAAAACAAATAAATAGAGTTTTTCCGGATTCAAAACTCTATTTATTTGATACATTTTCTGGATTTGATATTCGTGACGAAAAGATAGAAGAAAGAGAACACTTTTCAGCAAAAGGACAAGGAAAGCACTTTCATATGACAAGTGAGGAGTTAGTAAGAAGTAAATTATTATACCCTAACATGGCTGTTTTTAAGAAAGGATATTTCCTTGAAACTATTACTGGTATAAAAGAATATTTCAAGTTCGTTCATTTGGATTTTGATCTGTACGAGCCGACTCTTGCCGCACTTCACTACTTCATACCTAACATGGTACCCGGAGGCGTTATTCTAGTTCATGATTATTTTTCGGATGTTTATAAAGGTGTAAGAAAGGCAGTTCACACTTTTGAAACAACTAATGTGAAACTACGCTACTTACCAATAGGTGATGGGTACAGTATTGCTATAAAATTTTGAGGAGTACTGGTAATGAAGAAGATATTAACCTATGGTACTTTCGATTTGTTTCATGAAGGTCATTTCAATTTGCTTAAAAGAGCAAAGGCACTTGGCGATTATTTAATTGTAGGCGTAACTACAGAGCAGTTCGACATTCAACGAGGCAAAATGAACGTCATGGAGTCGCTTATTGAACGTATTGACAATGTCCGTGATAGTGGATTCGCAGACGAAATTGTGGTCGAAGATCACGAAGGGCAGAAGATAGAGGATGTTCTTAAACACAAAGTTGACATAATTGTGTTTGGTTCTGATTGGCGTGGACAGTTTGACTATCTGAGCGAATTCTGTAATGTTAAGTACATAGATCGCACAAAAGAAGTATCAAGCAGTAAATTACGAGAAAATAAGGTAGGAATTGTACGTTTAGGCATAGTTGGAACTGGGCGAATTGCTAATCGAGCCTGTGTGGAAGTAAAATATGTAAGCGGTGTAATAACCACGGCAGTATATAATCCAAACATAATGAGTGCTAAAAAATTCTCAGAGGTACATGATATAAAATGGCATACGGATGATTTCGAAGCTTTTCTTGAAACGGTTGATGCAGTCTACATAGCAACACCTCATAATACACATTACTACTATATAGAACGTTCACTTACTTCAGGAAAGCATGTGCTTTGTGAAAAGCCTATGGTTTTGAATAAACAGCAGGCCATTGATCTATTTGATATGGCAGAGAGTATGAGTTTAGTGCTTATGGAGGCAATAAAAACAGCCTATGCGCCAGGATTCAGTAAGTTGCTCTCAATAGCTAAAAGTGGACGCATAGGTAGAATTATTGACGTTGAAGCGGCGTTCACTAAACTTATACCAGAGACTCCTTTTGCGCGTGAGTATGATTCAGATATAGGAGGTAGTTTTACAGAACTCTCAAGCTATTCACTATTACCTATTGTAAAGCTGCTAGGAAGAGAAAAAAAGCAATTGCAATTTGACATGTTCAAAGGGTCTAGTGATGTTGATACTTATGCAAAAGCTTATCTAAGATTTGACTATGGAATTGCTTCTGCTAAAACAGGAATAGGAGCGAAAAGCGAAGGTCAACTTTTAATTACTGGAACAAATGGATATATCCTGGTAAAATCTCCATGGTGGCTATTAAAGACTTTTGAAATATGTTATGAAGACACAAACAGAAATGAAATATTTTCGGAATCTTTTTTGGGAGATGGGCTCAGATACGAGTTTGCTGATTTTATACGAAGCATAAACTACCAGAATTCCCAAAATCACAAATTAACAAAAGAAGAATCTATTTTTATTGCTGATATAATCGAAAAATTCCTAAACTATAGAAAAAATTTGGTTAAAAAGCAAAATCAGAGTTGTATTTCATAAGTTTTTTATATCTACTACGTCATATAACCATTACACAAAACAAATAGATAGCTGTTATTTATTAGCTCTGTGCCTAACTTCATTAATAAAAATATATTCTGTGAACCAAGAATATGCATTTATGAGGTGAAAGTATGAAAAAAATAGTCGTTACCCGTTTTGGCGTTGCTAATGTCACGAATGATTGGTTTGATTATTCTATTGATCTTTTTGCTACAATTACCTTGCCTTCGCTAGAGGCAAACGCAGACAACAATACTTTCTTCATTTTACTTGTTTCAGAAATTGTGCCAAACAATGCAATTGTTAGAATCAACGAGTTGATAAGGCATTCTTCTGCCCGCGGTTGTTTCCGTATAATAAAAGTTTTACCGGGATGGAATTGCAAAGCAGGAAGACAGGCCTATGTATTCGAGTGTTTAATAAATGATTTGAGAGAAATACTTCACCCAGATGAATGGTTTATGATACACAATCTAGATGCTGATGATGCCCTTATTCCTGATTATTTTTTAATGGTAGAAAATGTAACAAAACAAAAGTTTAAAAATGGACTCCCCCATAAATGCGTAATTCAATTTCCGGAAGGTGCTAGCTTAATACTGAGCCCGTTCCTTATGACTGAATATGTAACGGAGTTTGGATCAAATAATTGTACCATTATTTCAAATAATCTTTTAGATAGCTTAAAAACAATCGATTGTCATAGATTACAGGAAGTTTTTTTCAACCGGAATTCAATATTTATGTCATACAAGGAGTATAACAGTAAAGTTAATTGGATTAGAGTGTTTCATTCGAATTCTACATTTGGAGCGAGGTCAATTACTGAGAGTTTAAAGAATACTCGTGGAGCAAATTTACTGAAAAACAAAATCTATAATGCAATAGAAATCTTAACTTCTTTTCACGTATCGTCAGAAAAAGTCACTGCTTTCTCTTCAAAACACCCGCAGGAATTTGCTACACCACATCAAAATGTTGATTTGGACAAATCATGCATAACCGATTCGCTAAGCAAAATAAAAAAAGACTATGAAGAGCATAAAACTATTATGCAAGAGCTTCTTGATTACAATGATTTAAAAAAGACAAAAATTAGTGTATTTTTGTCTTCACTTAAAGAAAGTCTACCGACATACAAACAAGTTTTGAATACTTTTTATAACTCTGGCGCAACAGAATATGCGGAACATGCCTTAGAATTTATAAACGATTATGCGCAGTACATTATAACGCTAGAAAAGGATTGTAATGGTTTGTTAGCTTGTTTTATGGCTTATAGTGATGGAGAATGTTCTTATGCTGGAACTTATATTGGGGGTGTAATGAGTTATAAAATAAACTCAGATAGCGTGTTGATGGCTCAAGCATTTGGTCATAACACAGGAAGTCCTTTAAAAAATGTAGTGCTTCAAGCTTCCAATGGATACAGCCAAATAAACGTAATGGGGCGATTGTTAGGACTAAATCAACGAGGTTTAAACATAGTGGTTTTTGAAGAATTTTCTAATGATATGTCAGCGAAATTCATTGATTCAAAATGTTTTGGTGTTAAACTACTAGAAAAAAAAGATAAATATGAAAGCACAAATGAATCTATTGGTTCTCACATGCGTCGTGTTTTTAAGCCTATAGCACAAGAAAAACCTATCGATTCAGGAATGTCGAAAGTAGACAGTAAATCGACTAATACGTTGACAAAAGGATGGATGAACGGTATGTCCCCTCATGAGTTTTATGAAGATCAGATGGCAAGTTTACTCAAGTTGCAAACAGAATTGTGGTTTGCAAATGTCTTTAATAGTACAATTGCTACATCTGCATGGCTATTTGATAAATCATTTTCCCCTCGAGGATCGGCTGCAAATTACAGTATGTTATATGCGTTGTATCGTTTGCTTGACGAGTTTCAACCGAAGTCGATTCTTGAAATTGGCATGGGGCAAACAACAAAAATGATATCACAATATGCCTCTTATAAAAAAGTTTCTCATTATGTTGTTGAGCATAACAAGGTCTATATAAACGCCTTTCAACAGCGACTTAGTAAAAACTCTTCTGCAGTTCAACTGGATTTACTAAAAAAAGACGGCTGTTTTCAGTATAAAGATTTTCATGAGACTTTTAAGGGCCACAAGTTTGATTTTATCGTTGTCGATGGACCTTTTGGGAATGTATGGGGTGAAAAGTCAGCTGCTCGTATTGATACATTATCAATCGTGCCAAACTGTTTTGACGATAAATGGATTATATTGATAGATGACGCAGAACGAATAGGTGAAAAGAGAATGATCGAAATGTTAAAAGAGAAATTAAACACCTTAACATACGCTACGCAGATTCTACGCGGTAAAAAGAGTCAGCATATATTTGCATCAGATGGTTTTCAGCATTTAACAAAAATATGAAAATATAAGTAGCATGATTGGTCTAAAAGTGAGTCTCTTAGTTACACTTACGAACTCGCTAGTTTTACTTGTATCGAATGGTACAGTCAATGGTTGCCACTAATTTATCTAGCATCAACACAATGCTCTTTCATTAGTATAGTTTTATGTACCCATATGTGAGGTTATAAACACCTAACGAATAATAGCTATAAACGCAGTATCTCTAAATGATTGTCCGCGCTTAAGTTTTAGTTTCAGCCTATCACTACGATAATCGTCGTGGCATTGTTCATATAGCGTTATCAGGTTATTGGTTTTACGACTTTCTATACATAGATGAATCATATTTTCACCTGTGGCACTTGTGTCCATCACGAAACAATTCATACTAACAAGTATTCCAGAATCCAAGCTGATTTCCTTCTTGATATTCTGAGTCGCTGAATTACCTTCCAGATAGTCCCTTCACCACGGGCTATGTGCGGAGGCTTACGTCAAGTAAAAACTAAAATTTTTCAAAGTATTTAAGGCAGACGATTTAACCGTCTGCCTGTTCGCGTTATGCAATCTGATGTCTAAAAGAATTTATTGATTTCTTTATTTTGAGATAAGCTCATTTAGTA
>Ga0123355_10008937_pt1 | contig 15180 bp, 14 predicted proteins | sample TergutEmb28metaG_3_FD_89872 | JGI IMG/M metagenome (GOLD analysis project Ga0123355, IMG submission 89872) | Embiratermes neotenicus P1 segment gut microbial communities from Petit-Saut dam, French Guiana - Emb289 P1 | ecosystem: Host-associated > Arthropoda: Insects > Digestive system > Gut ...
ATTCTCGAAACACTTCGCGATGTGCGAGGCGCGGTCGATTTGGCAATTGACCAAGAACCGCCCTTTCCGCAAATGCAAATCAATATCGACCGCAAAGCCATTGCGCGTTACGGATTGAATGTGAGCGTTGTAACGGAATTTATAGAAATCGCTATCGGCGGACGCGCCATTTCGCAAATTTGGCAAGAGGACAGAGTTTACGATATTATTGCTCGTTTTCGCGAGGATACGCGCAACACGCCCGAAAGAATTGGTAATCTCAGAATTATGGCGCCGTCGGGAGCGCAAATCCCATTGGCACAACTCGCTGATATTACGCTTACTACGGGCGAAAGTACCATTGCCCGCGAAATGAACAGACGACACAAAACGGTAAGACTCAACCTGCGCGACCGCGATTTATCCTCCTTTTTGAGAGAAGCAAAACGCGCTATCGAAAACAATGTTGAGTACGACCCGGCGCAATTCAGAATAGAGTGGGGCGGACAATTTGAAAATCAGGCGCGCGCTTTTTCACGCTTGGCGATGATTGTTCCGATGACACTTTTGTTGATGTTCTTGTTATTGTACGGCGCATTCGGTAAAGCTCGTCAAGCCGGATTGGTGTTGATAATTGTTCCGCTGGCGATTTTTGGCGGAATGCTCGCGCTCAATGTTCGCGGAATGACGTTCAACGTATCGTCAGCCGTAGGATTTATCGCGCTTTTCGGACTTGCGATAACAAACGGAATTCTACTGATTTCGCATATGAACAATTTGCGCAAAGACGGAATGAGTTTGATGAATGCCGTCAAAGATGGAGCGCGACAGCGTTTCCGTCCGATTTTGATGACTTCGACCGTTGCGATGCTCGGATTACTTCCGGCTTCAATGGCAACCGACATTGGCTCGGATGTTCAGCGACCGCTCGCCACCGTAATTGTTTATGGATTAATGTTTTCGGTCTTGCTTACGTTGTACGTTTTGCCGGTATTTTATTATCTGATGGAAGCGTGGACTATTCGGAAAACGCGGAAAAATACGCTTGCGCAAATGAATGAGATAGATGATGAGGAAGAATTTTCATAAAATTATTCAATTAAAAAATTCAAGAAAAATGCAAATTTTAGAAATGCCTGCGTTCACTTTGAAAAAAGGAGTAACGGAAAGTGAGTTTTTACTTGCTCACGAAAAATTTAATCGAGAATTTATGAAGAAACAAAAAGGTTATGTTTCGCATAAATTAGTTCGCGACGGTGATAATTGGTTTGATATTGCTGTTTGGGAATCGACCGAAACGAAAGACCAAGCATTTAAAGATATATACGAAAATGCTGCGGCACTTGAATATATTGAGTTAATTGAAGCCGGTCCGGATGATGAAATTCCTTTATTCACTGTCGTAAAAACTTATTGAACCAAAACCTTATTCCCTTATTAATTTTCCGGAAATAAGCGAATAAGGGATTTTTCTCAAAAAAGCAAAATCCTACTAAGGGAAATTTTGGGAGATAATTTAACAAAAAACAAACGGCTCGGAGAGCCGCATTATTAATAACCGCCGGTTTCAACCTGCGGAAAAAGAAAAAAAGAATGAATAGAGCAATCAAATCTTACGAGCAAGTGAAAACAATGCTCGGAAACGCAAGTTCGGCGTGGGAAAAATTAGTCGGAAATGTTCGCTATCATTACGAATTGGATGAAAAATGGGACGAAGGCAAGCCAACCCATAAACATCACAGCAATTTATATTTTCGGCGCGGAGGAAAAACGCTGATTACGCTTGCTGTTCGCGAAGGTTATTTTATAGCCTGCGTTGTGTTTGGCAAAGACGAGCGAGCAAAATTTGACGAACAGCGCGAAGCATTCGGCGAAGCAATTTGTAAAATATACGACGAAGCCGAAACACTTCACGACGGAAAATGGCTTGGATTTAATGTGTACGACGATTTATTGGTTGATGATATTGTCCGTTTGCTCGCAATTAAACGCAAAGCAAACCGCAAAATTTTTCCCGAAAACTTAGAAAAATGTGGTCGTCTTGATTTAGGTTTATCGCACGAGGAAATAACGAATTGCCTTATTCCGTAATTCAGAGAAATAAACGGCTCGGAGAGCCGCATTTTAATAACCGCTGGTTTCAACCTGCGGAAAAAAGAAAAAATATGAAAATCAAAAAATACATTTTCGCGCTTTCGTGCTTTTTCGCGCTTTCGGCAAACGCTTCGGAAATTCACGAAACAATAGATTTTGCCGACTACATTAATCTTGTAGGACAAAGCAATCTCGGTTTTTTGGCAGAAAGATTTAACGTAAAAATAGCCGAAGCCGAAGCGATTAGTCAACGAGTTTTTATCGACCCCGAATTTTCGGTTAGTGTGTTCGACGAAACCGATATAGGACGAGGATTTGAATTGGAGTTGGAACAAGTTTTTGAATTGGGCGGAAAACGCCGTTCGAGAATCAGACTTGCGAAAAGCGAAGCGGAAATGGCATCAATTTTGTTGGCAGGTTCTCTTGCCGATTTGCAAGCCGAAGCGGCTACTGCCTTTTTAGAAAGTCAAAGACAAAAACAACTGCTCGAATTAAGACAAGATTCGTACGAGGCAATGAAACAGCTTTATCAATTCGACTCTGTGCGCCACCGATTGGGCGAAATTTCCGAAGTGGAATTGCTTCAAAGCAGACTCGAAACGGCAATGCTTCTGAACGAAGTCTTCGAGCAAGAAGCCGAATTAAAATCGTCGTTGGCAGAGCTGAACGAACTTGCGGGTCGCAATCCTTTGCAGCTGCTTATGCCTCGCGGAACGCTCTCGAAGCCTATTGCACGAGATTATAATTTAGGATTTTTGCTTGAATACGCTTTGGACGACCACGTCGATTTAGATGTAGTGATGCAGCAAAAGCGAATTACTCGCGACGAACTTCGCTTAACTCGCGCCGAACGAGCTATTGATTTGGGAGTAAATGTCGGCTACGAATTTAACACCGCTCCGATACGTCCTGTTGAACCATTTAACTCGGTTAGAGCCGGTGTTACAGTGCCTTTGCGTTTTTCCAATATCAACAGAGGAGCTTTACGAGCTTCGCAATATGCCGTAGAACAGGCAGAAATGGAATATACAGCTGCCGGATTGCAAATTAAAAGAGATATTTCGCAAGCTTTTTTTGTCTACGAAGGTTTGAAAAGACAAGTTGCTCAATTTGAAACAGGCGGAATGCTCGATGTTGCTCGCAGAATTTTCGACGGCGTGTTGTTCAGCTACCGAAACGGCGAAGCCAGATTGTTGGAAGTGCTGATGGCGCAACGCGACTACAACGAAATTCGCGAAAATTATATCGACACACTTTTTGAGTTCGCTGCGGCAGTGGTAGAGCTCAACCGCCGAAGTGGAATTTGGGAAGTGGAGTTTTAATTTTTGGTTGATGAGTTGATAAGTTTATAGGTTATGCCCTAAACCTATAAACCCATAAACTTATCAACTAAAAGTTACACTCTATTTAAAGTTCTCAACGCTCGTTTGACAATATATTTGGTTTCTTTGGTGTCGCTTTCTTTTTCCCAGCGTTTGCAGAGTTCAACAACAAATTCAGGTTGTGACTTGCTTGCGTCATTCAGCCAATTTGCCACGCTGTTTTGAACATATCGCGAAAAATCCGCTTTTAACGGCTCTAAAATCGGCAATCCCAGTTCCGGATTTTCTTTCAATTCCTTGATATGTTCGCACCAAACACCGCGCGGTCGCGTGGCTTCACTTGCAAAACGGCGGATATTTTCGTCCTCATCTTTTGCCCACGCAGATAAAATTGTGATACTTTCGTCTACGTTTTGTACAATACTTGGTCGTACGGCGCACCAAGCAGATTCTCGTACGTTAAAATGTCTGTCGGCAGCAAAAGGCTTAATTTTCAAAAGTATTTGTTCGATGTTCAAATCAGTATTTTTCCCCACAACATCGCCTGCCCAAGAACGCACAAAATCAGACTGATGCGCTGAAATTGCCGAATGAAAATCCTTGTCGTTATGAATTTTTACCTGCTCGCAAAGTCCTGTTCCGATTGTGTCGGCAATGGTGATTGTTGTTTGTTTTTTCAACTTATCTACTTGTTCCAGAATTGGTTGCAAATATTTTTCTCTGTTGTACTGAATTAGCAAATTTTCGAGCAAAAGTCTTCTGTCGATAGCAAGCCACTCCACGAGATTTGCCGTTTCAATTTCACCGCGATTGAGCTGTTCCAAAACATTTTTCGGAATATCCTTGATTGTTCTTGCGCCTTTTCGTTTTGTTTCGGTCATTTTATTCAAATCTTTCTTTCAGCTTTCGATAATAATTTTCTACGCTTTTGTTGCCATCGTTATTTGGAAACAAGCAAAAGGTCAAACTGTCTGTTGCTCGGTGTTTTGCCACGCAAGCACAACATTTTCCGTGATTTGGGCAATGTGTATTCGGACAAATGCATTTGGTTGTGTTTTCGCAATTCATTTGGCGTGTTTTTGTTGCAAAGATAGGAAAAAATCTGAAACAGGATTTTTTGGATTGGCAGGATTGAAAAACCTTGAAAATCTTTTAATCTCATAAATCTTGTTTCAGACTTTTTCCTATCTTTGTACATTCAAAATTAAACGAAAATTTATGTAAACAAATTCTTGATATTTTTAGATAAAAGGCGTTATCTTATGTTCTTGCTATTGAATACCTACAAATTTTTAATTAGCGAACAGGGACAAGAAAAGTTTAACGTCCGCGTGAATGCGCGGGCTTTTCTTGTTTGTTCGCACGGTTTTGTAGGGCCTCAATAGCAGACTAAAGTTAAGTCTGCGTTTTTCATTTTCAAGATTTTCATTTTTTATGAAAAAAGAGGATATACATATCGGCAAAATTATCAAAGAAAAATTGGCTGAAAGTTCGATGACAATTACAGAATTTGCAAAGAAAATTCATTGTGAACGAACTACCGTATATCATATTTTCAAACACAAAAGTATTGATATTGAAAAGTTGATAAAAATATCCGAAGTCCTGAATTACGATTTTATTCACGAAATTTACATAAAACAAAACGATAAAACTTCTCAAACTATTTTTATTGCCGTTGAAATAGAACAAGATAGATTACAACAATTAAACCTGCCAAACAACTTTGTTCATTTAATAAAGAAACAGAAATAGAGTGTTCGGATTTTCCACGCGAGTGACGAAACTATCCACACGAAAATTTTTATTGTGTAAAATAAAAGTTGCTACTTTGCAAAATAATGTTTAACAAGTTAAAACAAACCACAATGGCAAAAAAAACTTTACTTTTTATTTTACTACTACCTTTGTTTTCACAAGCACAACAAAATCCTTGCATTTTTAGCGAAGAGGCAATAAGGCGTATCCAAAACGGAGAAAGAATGAGAGCAACAGCTCTAAATCGGAGTGAACCTCTAAACGCGCTTCTGAGTGCGGCATCGGATTTTGAGTGGGTATTAAGAGAAAATCCATTGTGCGAAGATGTATATTTTGAGTTAGCAGAAATTTATATTTCGGCGGGTTGGCACGATTTGCGGCACTTTTCAACAGCAAGGTCGCATCTAAATCGAGTGAGAGGTTTCAGTTCAAATCAGGCGCACCTTGCCGAAGCCAATCGTTTGTTGAACAGGCTGGCAAGCGAAGAGCAAGAAGCAAGAGAAATGCACGCAAACGTGAGGATTCAGGAACAACAATTAAATGCAGCACGCGAAGCGGAAGCTCGCAGAATACAGGAAGCAAGAGCAAGAGAAGCGGCATTGAGAGAAGCAGAAAAAGATTTTTGGCCCTTTTTTACTATTGGTCCCGGCTTTGGGCAGTCGTACGGACAAATGGGTATAAGAGCATCAGCCTTTATTGCAGCAGACAATGCTTGGATGATTCAAGGAGGATTAGGAAAGCCTATTAGTGTTTTTGAAGACAACACAGTTCCTTTGCTTTGGTCTATCGGATTGGGAATGTCTTTTGGAAGTTGGAGAAGAAATTATCAACTTATTTTACAGTATTACGGTAATATCGAGTGGAAAAAAGACCATTTTGAAAATGCGCTCGGATTGGTTTTTGCTATGAATTTCGACCTTTTTAGAAGCAATATAGGGTTGAATATTGATGTAGGATATTATTTGACCATTCAATCCGACAACATTATCATTCGCGAAAATCGTATCGCAGAAATATTCGGGCTTCCCGGCATCGGAATACCCGGACTTGGTCTTTCTGTGGGATTATTTTATAAATTTTAAGAAATGATTTTTCAAACTAAAAAATAGGAGGTTAAAATTATGAAAAGTAAATTGTTTTTTATCGCAACGTTTTTGTTCATTTTTGTAGGAATTGAAAAAGCTACAAGCTCCGGTGACGGAGGTCGTCAATTCCGAACGACGCCCGATGGAGCATATGTATATATGCTTTGTCCTTCCGGCAGAGGGTATGTTCGTCATAGTACTAGCAGAGCTCCTATTGTTATTCCCGGAGCAGATTCTCAGGAAACGAATCCGATAATCAGAGGCGTTGTTGACCCTTTTCTGGATGGTTTTAATCCCGCTGACAATGCGGAAAGAGCCAACGCTTTGGATGAAGAACTAAGAAGCGTACAGAGAATAAATCAAAATAATGCGGCGGCTGCACAAAGCCAGATAACTGATAGGAATAACGCGCTTTGGAACACACAAAATCAGCTGGACGCCAGAGGCAGAGAGGCTTCTACGCAAAATACAAGTGGCAGGTTTACCAGCCATATTGCGGAATCAGAAAGCTTACCAGCACAAGAAGTAGCGCAACAACCGCCAACGCGTCCGGTTTTGCCTCAGGCTATTTCCGATACTCGCCCCGTTGTAGAATCAGAAAGACAAGTGCAAATACAAACACAAGTCCAAGAGTTACGAAATGTTGTTAATAGTTTGTTAAGTCAATATGAGTATGAGCTTAGAACTTGTAGTGTTTGGCGACATTCTTATGGTCAATTAGCCCACGCAGAGGCAACTATGACGTACAAAAGGGTGTTATTAGCAGGTTTTGATGTAGGAGAGTTAATTCCCAAAGTAGCAAAAATAATGAATACTTCTATTGCAGAACTTCCGGCAAAATTTATTATGAGCGATGATTTTCTGATAAAGACTGCTGCAATGATACTTTCAAGTGAGGCTTCCGATGCGGTTTACAAACAGAGCGAAAATGAAATAATAGCACACGTATTAACGACAACAATCAGGCGGGAGTTAGAAAGTTTGCTAGAGGCTGAAATGAGAAATGCACAAATTGACTATGAACTATTAGCGTTTTTGAATAACTTTGATGAAAAACATTGGTTTGATAAACTTTATAAACACACGAGTACTGCGTTCTCTCAAACTCAAATACCAATACTCGAACAAGCAGGCAAAGTAATGTTGCCTGTGCGTGCTGTATATAATATGACGGTAAATTTTTCACAGGCATTTGCTCATCATTCAATGTCAAGAGAATATCAAGAGAAATACTCTTATTACACCGATTGTGAAGTAAGAAAATCACGAGAAGTCGCCTTTTTAAGAAATGTAAAAGAAAAATTTGATGATGATAATGCAGATGTAGTGATTGTCAGAGCAAGCGAATTGTTGAGAGGCAGACCTTTTTATGGTCTTAACTACGATGGTTTTTATCACGACGATGTTTTAGATTTGTTACAAGAAAGAATAAATAGTAACAGAAACATTGATATAGCAAGAATTAAAAATAGTGCTGTGCCTGTCCCAAGCCCTGCTCCAATTGGAGATGTCGCACATCCAGTAGAAAGGAGGTCTTCCCGAACAGGGATAAACATAGACAATCTTGACGACCAAATGGAAGTACATATTAAATTTGCATATTAGAATTTATATGCGATAAAACGTTATTTGTTTAAAAATCAGATATTTATCATTTTGTTATGAAAAGATATTATTTTTCTTTTTGCTTGCTGTTTATGATAAGCACGACAACAGTATTCGGTAACGAAGGCATTGGTCGTGCAACTGCAACTACCGACCCGGGCGTTGTAATAAACGGTGTTCGTTGGGCAACTCGCAATGTAGGTTTTCCGGGAACTTTTGTAGAAAGGCGCGAAGAGCCGGGTATGTTTTATCGTTGGAACAGTTCGACAGGTTGGAGTGTATTCGAGCCGCTTCGGTCATCTACCGGTAGAAACGTGTGGAATCCGCATTGGAACGGTGATGGTGCTTCGGCTTGGGAAGCAATAAACAATCCGTGTCCTTCGGGTTGGCGCGTGCCGACACTTGAAGAATTAGGAAAGTTGCTTAACGCAGGCCATCGAGATAGAACTGTGAGCAGAGCAAGAGGTCTGCAATTAGGTAAAGGTCGCAACAGTATTTTTTTGCCTGCCGCCGGTTACCGTGAGGCTGACAACGGTATGCATCGTTGTTGGTACGGTGGTTGGCCTAACAGCACAATAGGCTATTATTGGAGCAGTACGAGAACTACTCGTGGTGAAGTCTTTTTTTTGAGTTTTACGCTTCGCCCCAGTTGTGTGGATAGATGCGTGAGAGTGTTTGCTTGTTGGTGGAGTATAGGAAGGGGCAAGAATGTTCGCTGTGTGGCGGAGTGAATTCGCTATTTTCCGAAATTTTATCTATGAAAAAGTCGGAAATTTTTGATTTTTTCGTAGATAACTTCTATCTTTGTACCAAATTGGTACAAATAATAAAATTACAAGTTATGTTAGTAATAAGCACAAGGGAATTTAGAGATAGACAAAAAAGCTATCTCGACGAAGTAGATAAAGGTTCGGAAATCCTTATTCGGCGAGCCAAAAATAAGGCGTACAGAATTATTCCCGTAACAAAAGATGATACGTTGTTGAGCAAGGAAGAATATTTTGCAATGCTTGAAGAAGGTTTACAAAGCATCAAAGAGGGAAAGGGCAAAGAATATACGTTGGAAGAAATTGATAAGCTGTTAGGATTATGACTTATAAGCTGATAGTGCAGCCCAAAGCGAAAAAAGATATGCTTGCTCACGCAAAAGCCGGAAACAAAATACTTTTGAAAAAAATCCGTAGATTGTTTGAGGAATTAATAGAACATCCCGAAACAGGCACAGGTAAACCCGAAAGACTGAAATATAAAGGCGAAGAATATTGGTCGCGACGAATTGACGACAGACATAGAATGGAATATGTTATCGACAACGATAAGATAATTGTGTTTGTTATCTCTCTTTGGGGACATTACGGAGATAAATAAAAAGCTCAACAAGAGTAAGGAAAGTTACGTCATTTCTTTCTCAATTCCTTCAATCCTCAAAAGCACATCATACGCATTCTCAATCGTTTTTACATTCGAGAAAACAACCGAACGTTTTTCGTTTTGTTCGCGGAGTTTGCTTTTTTGCGGATTTTGCGTAGCGTATTGAAGTACTGCGCCGAAAGCATCAGATTGATAGTAAGGTGAATGTAGATTTGAAACGAGAAAAGCAGTCATTCGTTCGTTTTTCAGCACAAGACGCTCAATTCCGTAACAAATGGCGAGCCAACGCAGTCGAACAACAATCATAAGTTGCTGAACTTGTGGTGGAATTTTCCCGAAACGGTCTTCCAAACGTTTTTCAAAATTTTGCAATTCTTCTTCGTTTTCAATCGTGTCTAATTCTCGGTATAAACTCATTCGCTCAGGAATATTCTCAATATAATCGTTCGGAAACATCAATTCCAAATCAGTTTCCAACACACAATCGGATACAAATTTCTGCGCTTTTTTCTCGTCGGGATTTTCGGCATAAAGTTCGGAAAATTCCTCATCTTTTAATTCTTGAACGGCTTCATTCAATATTTTTTGATAAGTTTCGTAACCCAAATCGGCGATGAAACCGCTTTGTTCCGCGCCAAGCATATTTCCCGCACCGCGAATGTCCAAATCTTGCATCGCGATGCTGAAGCCGCTTCCAAGTTCGGCAAAAGTTTCGATGGCTTGCAAACGGCGTTTGGCATCGGCAGGAAGCGCACTCAAATCGGGCGAAAACAGATAACAATAGGCTTTGCGATTGCTCCGACCCACGCGACCGCGCAACTGGTGCAAATCGCTCAATCCGAAATATTGCGCGCTATTAATAATAATCGTATTTACGTTCGGAATATCAACGCCCGACTCGATAATCGTGGTCGAAACCAGCACATCGTAATCGTAATTCACAAAATCGAGGATAATTTCCTCCAATTTATCCGACGGCATTTGTCCGTGTCCGACCGCCACGCGACAACCCGGAACAAGCCGTTCAATCATTCGGCGCATATTTTCGATATTGGCAACGCGATTGTGAACGAAAAAAATTTGTCCATTTCGGCTCATTTCCAACTGAATAGCTTCGCGAACAATATCCTCGTTGAACGCGTGCAATTCGGTTTGAACAGGATAACGATTTGGCGGCGGCGTGTTGATAATCGACAAATCGCGCGCACCCATCAACGAAAATTGCAAAGTTCGCGGAATTGGCGTGGCGGTCATCGTAAGTGTGTCGATATTTACTTTGAGTTGACGAAGTTTTTCCTTTATCGAAACACCGAATTTTTGTTCTTCGTCAATAATGAGCAATCCTAAATCTTTGAATTTTACCGATTTACTGACTAATTTGTGCGTACCGATAATGATGTCGATTTTTCCGTTCTCCAAATCCTCCAACACTTCTTTTGTCTGTTTCGCAGTTCGCGCGCGACTCAAATAATCGACTTTACACGGAAAATTTTTCAGCCGTTCGCTGAAAGTTTGAAAATGCTGCAAAGCCAAAACCGTTGTCGGCACAAGCACCACAACTTGCTTATTATCAGCCACTGCCTTGAATGCCGCGCGCATCGCAACTTCCGTTTTTCCGAAACCGACATCGCCGCAAATCAGCCTGTCCATCGGCATTTCCGACTCCATATCGCGCTTCACATCGGCGGTTGCTTTCAGTTGGTCGGGCGTATCCTCGTAAATAAACGAGGCTTCGAGTTCGGTTTGCAAATAGGTGTCGGGCAAAAATTGGAAGCCTTTTTCCGCTTTTCGTTCGGCATAAAGTTTTATCAATTCGCGCGCAATATCTTTTACTTTCGACTTGGTACGCTCTTTCAAACGTTCCCACGCGCCGCTTCCGAGTTTGTTAATGCGCGGTTTTTCGCCCTCGCGACCTTTATATTTCGAAATTCGATGAAGCGAATGAATGCTCACAAAAATAAAATCCTCGTTTTGGTAAATTAATTTTACCATTTCCTGCATTTTCCCGTTTACGGGCGTGCGCACCAACCCACCAAAAGTTCCAACGCCGTGGTCAACGTGAACCAGATAATCACCAACTTTGAATTGATTTAATTCTTTCAAAGTCAAAATCACTTTTCCCGCACGAGCGCGGTCGGTGCGAAGTTGAAATTTATGAAAACGGTCGAAAATCTGGTGGTCGGTATAACAAGCAATTTTCGCGTCGTGGTCGATAAAACCTTCGTGAATGGTATTTTTAACTGCCTGAAAATGAATGTTATCGCCTCTATCTGCAAAAATGGCAGTTATGCGGTCAGTTTGTTTTGTGCTGTCGCTCGAGATATAAATTTTGTAATTTTCGGCGAGCAAATTCCGCAGATTTTCGGCAACTAAATCGAAATTTTTATGAAAAATTCCTTGCGGAGAAATATTAAATTCAATCGTTTTTTCGGGAAAAATGTGCGCACTTTTCGAGCGTAAAATATTTTTGAAAAGCGAAGTTTGTTCAATGAAATCGGATTTTTTTATTTGTTTCAGGCTGATTTGTTTTTCGGTATCAATGCCTTTTTCCAACGCTTCATTATACAAAATATCGAGCCGTTCGGCAATAAAATCATAGTTTGAATACGCAATCCAATTTTCGGAATTTATGAACTGAAAAAATGAAACAAAAGCTGACGAATCGCTATTTTGTAAATTCGGAATTATCGAAACTTCGTTCAAATTCTCTTTTGAAAGTTGCGTTTCAATGTCGAAAATGCGAATAGTTTCGATTTCATCGCCAAAAAAATCAAAACGAAAGGGCATTTCGTAAGCAAAAGAAAAAATATCGACAATTCCACCGCGCACCGAAAATTGTCCCGGCTCATACACAAAGTCAACGCGCTGAAAACCGTATTCAAACAGCGTTTCAGCCACAAAATCGATGCTGACACTTTCGCCAACTTTCAGTTGCAAAGTCTGTTTTTGGATTTCGGCAGACGAAACCACTTTTTGCATAATGGCTTCGGGCGAAGTTACGATAATGCACGGTTTTTCGCTGTTTGTGAGGCGATTAAGAACTTCGGTACGCAAAATTTCATTCGCCGCATCTAATTGCGACAATTTTATCGCACGCTTGTACGACGACGGATAGTAAAAAACTTCGTCTGTCGCGAGCATAAATCGCAAATCGTTATAAAGATACGCCGCTTTTTCGCTGTCGTCCTCAACTAAAACGAGTGTGTGTTTTTGCTCTCTGAACAGTGAAACCGCGATTAGCGCAAAAGAAGAACCACTCAAACCGGAAATTTTTATATTTCGTTCGAGTGAAAATGCCCAATCATTCAGCAGTTTTATTTTTGGGTGTTGGGCGTAAATTTGTTGAAAATCCGAAAGATTCAAAATCGATTTTTTGAGGGTGCAAAGGTAAGGAAAAGTTATGTAAAATCTACGTCGAAAAATGCTATCTTTGCAAAATTAATAATCCTTGAATAATTTGTTTAGAACTATGAAACAAGATGAAAAATTAGTCCAAGACATTCAAAAGATTTCTTATAAAATAGCGCAGGCTCGGAAATGGGTTTTTGCTATAATTTATAAAGGACAACAGCTATTTGATATGATAGAAAAATCATATAAAGAAAGAGTACCAGATACAGCACCTGCTTTTGAATTTATGAAGCGTAGCGAAAAAAACGATGAAATTTTAAAAATTGAGGAAACTTTTTTTCTGGATTCTGTTGTAAAAGCGAAAAAATGGCTTGAAAAAATTGAAAAGTTGGATTCATCAAATGATAAAATAAAAGATGCTTTAAATGTTTTTGAAAAAGCAACGACAGCAAGAAATGTCAGACAACACGACGAAGAATATATAGAAAGAGAATATAGCAAGATAGCAAAAGGAAGGATTAAAAACCAAGGTGAAAGTGTATTAGGTATGAAATGGACTTTTATCGTAAAGGATAAATACTATTGTCTTGGTAATGTTAATGTTTCAGAAATAATATCCGAAGCCCAAAAGATTTTGCCTTATTTAGAGGATGAAAAATTGGTCGAAAAAATATTTTTAATCAACAAATTTCCGTAATTTTGTTCACTCAAAAATTACGGAAATTATTTTTTAGAAATAATGAAAAAATTCATTCGCGATTTAACAGTCAAAAAAAACGAGCGTTTAAATTCAACTAACGCATTGCTGAAATTAACTTCGTCAGAAAAATTGCCCGAAATACTTCCGGGTCAGTTTGTGCAGGTGAAAGTTGAAAATTCGCCGACAACTTTTCTGCGTCGACCAATTTCGGTGCATTATGTTGATTACAAAGCAAATGAACTTTGGCTTTTAGTTCAAATAGTAGGTGATGGAACGCGAAAATTGAGCGAATTGAAAGAAAACGACACGCTCAATCTCATTTTTCCGCTCGGAAATTCATTTACTTTGCCCGAAAAGAAAGATGCAAAAATTCTACTCGTTGGCGGTGGGGTTGGCATTGCGCCGTTGCTTTATTGGGGCGATTTTTTGAAAGCGCGAGGTTTTGATTGCACATTTTTGCTTGGAGCGCGGTCGAAAGAAAATTTAATTCAACTTGCCGAATTTGAAAAAGCAGGCGAAGTGCTGACCACAACCGAAGATGGCTCGTCGGGAGAACAAGGTTTTGTAACGCAACATTCTGTTTTGAGCAAAACCAAATTCGACGCCATTTACACTTGCGGTCCAACGCCGATGATGAAAGCGGTTGCTGAATACGCAAAACAGACAAATACTTTTTGCGAGGTTTCGCTCGAAAATACGATGGCTTGCGGTATCGGCGCTTGCCTTTGTTGTGTAACCGATACGGTCGATGGTCATCTTTGCGTTTGTACCGAAGGCGCAATTTTTAATATTACAAAACTAAAATGATAGATTTAAGTGTAAAAATCGGAAGTTTACAAATGAAAAATCCCGTGATGACAGCATCGGGGACATTTGGCTATGGAACAGAGTATTCCGACTTTATCGATGTGTCGCGAATGGGCGGTATAATTGTAAAAGGGACGACCGTTCGCGAGCGTCAAGGAAATCCATATCCGCGAATGGCAGAAACGCCTTCGGGTATGTTAAACGCTGTGGGACTGCAAAATAAAGGTGTCGATTACTTTGTCGAGAGCATTTATCCGACAATCAAAAACATAGATACAAATATAGTTGTAAATGTGTCGGGTTCGGAAGTGGCAGACTACGTTGCAACAGCCGAAAAATTGAATGATTTGGACAAAATTCCTGCTATCGAACTCAACATTTCTTGTCCAAATGTGAAAGAAGGCGGAATGGCTTTCGGAACAAGTTGCACATCGGCGGCGCAAGTGATTAGCGCAGTTCGGCGAGTGTACAAAAAAACGATGATTGTAAAACTTTCGCCAAATGTAACCGACATTGCCGAAATTGCTCGCACGGCAGAAGCCGAAGGTGCAGACAGCGTTTCGCTCATCAATACTTTGCTCGGAATGGCGATAAATGCAAAAACACGTCAGCCAATTCTTTCAACCATTACTGGCGGACTTTCGGGTGCAGCCGTAAAACCTATTGCGTTGCGAATGGTTTGGCAAACAGCAAAAGCGGTAAAAATTCCAGTTATCGGTTTGGGTGGAATAATGAACGCGACTGATGCCATTGAATTTATGCTTGCCGGCGCGAACGCAGTACAAATCGGTACGGCAAATTTTATCGACCCAACAGTTACGATGAAAGTTATTGACGGAATAGAAGCGTATTTGAAAGAAAATAATTTCAGTTCGGTGCGAGATATTGTTGGGGCGTTGGAGTAAATTTTATGATTAAGTATTAAAAAAAAGAATTTTCTACCAACACATTCCTTTTTTTATTAACTTTGCCCTCTTAATTTTTCAGAAAAAGTATCCGACCGAATGTATATTCGCAAGCGATTATATAGCTGTAAAACCTGCAAGGTTTTGTTTGTTTTGCTCTTGTTTTTTTGTCCGCTCTTTTTAGGGTTTGGACAAACGCTTGA
>Ga0123355_10008938_pt1 | contig 15180 bp, 15 predicted proteins | sample TergutEmb28metaG_3_FD_89872 | JGI IMG/M metagenome (GOLD analysis project Ga0123355, IMG submission 89872) | Embiratermes neotenicus P1 segment gut microbial communities from Petit-Saut dam, French Guiana - Emb289 P1 | ecosystem: Host-associated > Arthropoda: Insects > Digestive system > Gut ...
AGTTGTTAGATAGTGGTTTTGAGATGCCATTAGCTATTTTAAAAGAATTTAATGAACTGGAGTATTTAATTTCATAAAATAAAGTTTTTATTTTTTAGATTTTCGATGTCGTATTTTGTCAATAAAACGCTCGTTTTGTTTTGCGATCAGACTTTATGAGTGTACACTTTTAAGAATAAGGTCTACTAAAACGCAAAGAAACTGTTTTGTATACTGAACATATTTGATATTTTTTTCTTTTTTCGTGTATAATGGAATTGAATTCCAATTTTACCGGAGGTTTGTATGATAAAAAGAACAATGGAAACAAAATTAAAGCAAATAGTCAAAGCTTTTCCGGTTGTCATTAGTTGTGGCACAAGACAAGATTGGCAAGTCCATTAAAGTGTATTTGAGGAATAACCATTAACAAAGAAAAAAGAAGTTTTGTTATTAAAGAATAAGCACTTTCAGATTTTGAAAGTGCTTATGTTTTTAAATTTTTAAATTTCAATATTAGCAGGATTAACATGAACATTACAATGCTTAATTCGCAAATCCGCAAGTGATTCGAGCTTATCATGAACAAGTTCAGCTATTTCATGAGATTCGTTAACAGTAAGAGAACCATCAACAGCTATTTCGATATCTACATAAATAGAGCTTCCGAATACTCTTGTTTTTAAACTATCAACTGTTTTAACACCTTTTACTTGCAGAGATATTTCTTTTATTTTATTATAAATCTCATCATTAGCAGCTTTATCAATTAATTGATTAGCCGCAGTCATAAAAATATCAAAAGCAACTTTAATAATAAATAATGCAACAATTAAAACGGCAATACTTTCTACAAAATTATTGCCAATGAAGTAAGTAGCGACTAAACCAATAAGAACCGCTACTGAAGATAAACTATCAGAGCGGCTGTGCCAGGCATCAGCTTTAAGGATTTCTGAATTTAATTTTTTTGCATAATGCATTCCATACCAAAAGAGACCTTCTTTAAAGACAAGTGATAATACAGTAACGCCAATAAGATAAAAATTGACTTCAGAATTTACTGGGGATATTATACCTAATAGTCCTTGCCAAATTAAGAATACACCTAGTGATGCCAGTAAAACTCCAATAAAAAGAGTCGCAAGTGATTCGATTTTTTCATGTCCATAATTATGCTTTTTATCAGTTTTTGGACTAGATATAAATACAATGATTATAATTAAAAAAGAAGTGACCAAATCTGATGCGGAATGCAGAGCATCAGAAAGAACAGACAGATTTCCATATATTAAACCAAAAATCATTTTTAAAACAGTTAGTAAAAGATTTACAATAATAGTAATAACAGATACTTTAATAATAGTTCGTGCGTTTCTTGACTTGATAAATTTGTTTTCCATTTTCATTCTCCTTATTTTTGCCGCACGTTTCACATAAAAAAAACCTGCGGACATAGTTTGACCTTTTGGTCGTTACTGTCCCACAGGTAGAATAATTTACCTATTGCCGCTTTCGCAGCCCAGCCCCAGTGCTTAGCACTCGCCTGCTCAGATTTATATTTTATTATATGCATATTTTATCAAAAATGTTTCACTTTGTCAAGTTTTTTTATTTATCAACAAATGACAATTACTTATAACGGAAACAATAACTGAAAAATTTAGATTTCATATACTTAACATTAATTAAATAGTTTCAATTAAGGAAAATAGTCTAGATAAAGAGTTTATTGACTATTTGATTGTTTAAAAAACATAGATGAAAAGATTCAAAAGCATTAATTTAAGAAGATTGTGACCAGTGTTTTAATTAATTAAAAGCAGAATATTTTTCTGAATATGACCGACAATAATTGACAAATGCAATGTTTTTTTATAAAATATAAAAGGTGTCTTTTTTAAAAAATAATTTTTGGAGCAATCAGATGAGAGAAAATACAGAGAACAAAACATATATAAATAATAGACAACTACGTCTGAAAAAAATATTTAGAAGGACTGTTATAGCGCTAATTGCGTTTTTATTTGTCTATTGCTTTTTGATTGCTTTTCCTTATGCCGGTCCGCTTAGAATTAGTGATGAATTAAGGGATTCTTTTAATATGGATAATTTCTTTGGTGAAGAACATATACCAGAACAAGTTATGATATTAGAAGATGCCAGAGAATCGTTTTATCATCGTTTAAATATTATCGATAGAGCGCAAGAAGAGATATTCTTTGTAACCTTTATTACTCATGACGGATTGTCAGAAGATGTGTTCTTTGCGGCATTATTAAAAGCAGCCGATCGTGGTGTCAGAGTTAATCTGATTCTAGATGGCAGAGCTGGAGTACCAGATGGTCGCATAATAAATGCAGCACAAACTCATCCTAATGTTTACTACTTTGTTTTTAACCCAATAAATTTATTTAGACCACATTATATAAATTATTCACTTCACGATAAATTTTTAATCGTTGATAATACCTATATGATTACGGGTGGTCGTAATATGGGTGACAGATATTTTGATATTGAGGGCTGGGGAAGAAATTATTTTCATGATCGTGATGTTTTAGTTTATAACACCGATCCTTCAACTTACGGAAGCATAAGAGAAAGCGTAGAATATTGTTATAGACTTATGAACATCCATTATGCGCAACTACGAAGACAAACCTCTAATCGACAAATAAGAAGAGGACGAGAAGCTAAATACGAACTTTTTGCGATTTATGAAGATTTTATAAGAGGCAAGCCTTATATCTTTGACTTTGATTATTCAGAACTTACTATTCCTGTTTACAATATTACTTTATTAGCTAATCCAATTTATGGAACTAAAAAAGAACCGGTTATTGCTTTTAATTTTTTTATGATGGCAATGAACAGTAATAGAATCATTATGCAATCGCCTTATTTTATTTTTACAAACCGAAATCTGGAATATGTTAGACAAGTTGCGAATCATGCAGATGAGTTTGTTTTATTCACTGATTCCAAAGCGACTAATGATTATGGTTTTGGTTTTGTTGGTTACCGGGCTAACCGGCGTAATCTTGTTAGAACTGGTTTAACAATTTATGAAAGACAGTATGTCGATAATCATTCATTTCACCATAAAACATATCTTTTTGGTGATCGGTTAACCGCAATCGGATCTTTTAATATGGATGAAAGAAGCGCTAGAATCAGCACCGAAACAATGCTTGTGATTGATAGTCCGGAAATTTTTGATATAGTTTATGCTTATATAACTGCTAATAGAGAAATTTCTTTGCAGGTAGGTTTTGATAACAGACTTATTCTTTGCGGAACTATTGAGCCTGCACATGTTTCTTGGGGTAAGCGAGCATATTATCATATGATGGGATTTTTACTTAAGCCTTTTAGATTTTTACTATAAACGCTAAGCTCGTCATGTAAATGGCGGGCTTTTATTTTTTTAGTTAATTTTTCACTTTAAAAAAGTTATAAAAAATGATATAATTATCTAATGTTAAATTTTAGCATAAAGAGGCATAAAATGATAGAAAAAATAATTGCTCGGCAGAAAAAGAGATATCCTTTAATGGAAAAGCAAGATTTACATAAACTTATTCTACAAAGTCAATCTGCTGGTGGTCATATGATTGCCAATAAAGAAGCTGCATTTGCTTATCTAAAAAAAGAAACAGAAGCGATTAGCGGCGATAATCTTTATCTTTATGAAGAAATATCCGAAAAGTTTGTCAGGTTGAATTTAAAACCTTATAAAAAGTATAATTTCTGCTTAAGTTATTTGAATGATGCCTTTGTTCAAACAGCTAATAATACGATAATAAGTGAGGTTTACTATCAAGGCGAGAAAATTGGACTTAATCATCATAGTGAAGTTTATCGAAATAATTATTATCCGGCTTATAGGGTTATTGACAAAACTTTTATTAACGAAGAAATGAAATATATTCAGTTGTTGAATTTTCTAGATTTAGTTAATAAAAAAGATAAAATCACCATTATCGCTTTAGAAGGAAAATGTGCAAGCGGAAAAACAACACTTTGCGAGAAATTAACTGACTATTCTGTTTTGTCTGTCGATGATTTCTTTTTGCCGAAACGAAATAATGAAATTGGCGGAAACATTAATTATGAGCATATTAAATCTCTATTAAATAATCTGAAAATTAATGAAAAAATTACTTATCAGAAATATGATTGTTCTAAAAAGACTTATCAGGAAGAATTTCTGATTCCTAAAAATGTACTTATTTTAGAAGGAGTATTTAGTTATCATCCTCACTTAAGGGATTTTATAGATTATCTGATTTTTTTAGATACTGAAGACAATGTTAGAAATGAAAGATTAAAAAAGCGTTCAAATTATGAATGTTATATAAATGAATGGATACCTAAGGAAAATCAATATTTTGATATGTTTGATATTAAATATTTATCTGACTTAATAATCTAAAGCTTGAAAGGGCTGAGTATAGAATGTTTGCGAAACTGAATCTTAAGCGTAAACTGGTTTTAAATGAAGCTTATCTAATTATTCTTTTTATTTATCTTGTATTTTTGGCTTTTGCATTTGTTTTTGATTCGCCAAGAGATATTTATGAAGGCTTTTTAGCTATTATCAACGCTCGTTCAATTTTAATTACTGATTATGTTGAATTAGGGGGACTTGGCGCAACAATCTTTAATGCGGTAATTACCGGTACATTTAGTATTATTGTGTTAATGATTGCGAAAGTCAAACCAAGCGGCTCAATAATTATGGGTATCTGGCTTTTAACGGGCTTTTCAATGTTTGGGAAGAATATAGTTAATGTTGTGCCGATAATTCTCGGTGTCTGTCTTTATGCGATAATTGTAAAAAAGCCCTTTAGAAATTATGCGGTAATTGCTTTACTGGCGGCTACCGTAGCTCCCATTATTAATGAGTTAGTTTATATTACTGAATTTCATTTTTTAGTTAATGCTTTAATTGGTTTTTTTTGTGGAATCGTTGTTGGTTTTATATTTCCGCCAATTGGCAGTTATGTTATGCGTGTTCATGCTGGTTATGATTTATACAATTTAGGATTTGCGGGTGGCTTAATTTCTTTATTAGTTGTGGCCGTTTTAAGAGGTTTTGGTATTACAGTAGAACCGATTTTAATTTGGAATAATTGTTCTCGTAATACAATGATTTTAGCTTTTATGCTTTACAGTGCTTCTCTGATTTTAATGCTTATCGGTGTTATATCCAGTAAAAAGAAGTTGATTCCTGATCTTTTTGGCATCATGCGCCAATCTGGGCAGTTAGCGAGTGATTTCTATTTTCAATATCATCGCAGTACTTATTTTAATATGGGATTACTTTGTGCATTGTCCACAACTTTAGTTTTGGTGATTGGTCAACCGATTAATGGACCTGTTATCGCCGGTATTTTTACAATTGTCGGCTTTGGGGCTTTCGGAAAGCATTTGATTAATGTGACTCCAGTTATTATAGGAGCTATTTTAGCTTCTTTTTTCACTAATACCTTAAATTATGAAGCGAGCATTATTATTATTCTCTTTTCAACGGGTCTGGCGCCTGTCTCTGGTCGATTTGGCTGGTACTGGGGCATTATTGCCGGTTTCCTGCATTTTCATATTGCCCAGATTGTTACAGAGTTTAATGGCGGTTTAAATCTTTATAATAATGGTTTTGCGGCCGGCTTTGTAGTCATGATTTTATTACCGCTGATTGGTTTTTTCACAAAGGAACAAGATATCGGTTCTACTAAATTAAGTGAAGCAGAAGATTTGGTTTATAATGCAATATTAGTTAATCCGAATATTACGATTGAAGAAATTGCGGCTTTGTATCAAAAAAGTATTATTGATGTCTATTATTTATTGAGAGCTTTAAAAAGAAAAGGATTTCTCAAATACCAGGGTCCGCCGGATAAAGGTTTTTGGGTTATACTTAAATAGACAATTATAAAAATTTCAATAGCTATTTTACAAAAATTTGAAAAATATTTTTTATAAACCAGAAAAAACTATTAAAAGAGTTGTAAAGACATGTTTATGGGAAAATCATTATAAGTTTCTCAATATAAGAAACCAAAGTTTTCAGTTTTAAAACTCAAAACTTTGGTTTTTTTGATTTTGAGTTTTAAAACTGAAAATTATTAACTTGAGGCGATAATATGAAAAACAGACAAATATATTACCGGCATTCGTCGAGGGGGCAAACCAACACTTTTAATACTTTTTAAGAAAGAACTCATGGTAAGAGGATATCAGCAGATAATATTTTACATATATATTTTGAGAGCATGCAATATCGCAATATTATAAATCATAATGATTTTTATGAATATGTTTTAAAACATAAACCTAAAGATGGAAAATTATATTTGCTAATTGATGAGTGAATGTAGTATTTTTTGAGTTAAAAAGGAGAGGGTATAGAGTTTTTATAGGTAAAATTGAAGATAAAGAAATTGATTTTATGACTGAAAAAGATAGTCATAAATTTTATGTGCAAGTCTGTTTTACATTAGGCGATGAAAAAACACTAAAAAGAGAGTTAGCTCCGCTTTTTAGCATAAAAGATAATTACGAAAAAATAATTATAACAGCTGATAAATCATTTATAGAAAATTATGATGGTATAAAAATCAAAAACATCCAAAAATGGATGTGCGAGTAGAATAAGTAATAACTATTTAAGCTATGAAAATCTAGATACCATTTTTAAACTTTCATTTTTAAATTTTTCAATAGCCTCCGCAATAAAATCAGCCGGATCTTTATCGCTATTAACAAGTTCAGTTATATCAATGCCATAGCTTGCACTTTCGAGTTCATTAACAAAATGACTTGCCAAAAAAGTAGCATTAGCTAATCTGCGTCCTTGTGCCGCCAAATCATATCGCTTTCCTCCGGAAATCTGACTGTCAAAAACACCAAGTAAAGCAGCTGATAAATTAGGATATAAGCTTGTATCATAAACAATTTTATCTTCGTCAGATAACCAATCTAGACCACGCCATACTTCTAAAGAAATAATTTTATTTGGGCGTTTGTTTAGTGGTATTTCCCGAAGTGCCCTAATAACATGCATAACTAGCGCAACATGCGTATCATGTTTATCAGCTAAGTTATGCGTATATAATGTATTTGGCGAGCAGTTCAGAATAATTGATTTTAATTCATCAATTAAATTTTGATTTTTTGGATTTTTAACTTCTTTACTTGGATAGGATAAAAGAAATTGTGCTGAGTAACGTCCAATAAGTGCGGCATTTTTTTGTTCGATGATTCGAACTTTTTTCATTTCTTCATCAGTATAATCAGCATAGACACCACTACGGGGTGAACCGGCACCATCAGTCACAACTACGCCAGTAAAATGATGATTTTCTTTGCCGAAACAATTAGCTATCTGACTATAAGCCATTATTTCTAAATCATCATGATGAGCACCAATGCATAAATCAGTAGTCCTTTTAAGCGCAGAAGTTGAATCAGAATTATCAGGAATAAATATTTCTGCAGATTTTTTTAGAAGTTTCATAGTTATCGCTTTCCAACATCTTTTTAAAAGCCGTTTAGAAAGATTCTCCTCTCTTAATAAATTAAATAAGGGCATTGGATTCCCACCATGCCCTCTTATCTAAATAATTTTTACTTTATTTCAGTTTTCCAAAGACCATGTAAATTACAGTATTCATAAACAGCCAGTGGTTTATCGTTTATAAAACAAAATTCAGCTTCAGGAGAATCACCAATCGCTAACTTTACTCTTTGTCCGCCTTTTTCTGTTTCAACGTAGATAAAATCGATATAGTGTTCTTCAATCATTGGATGTAATACACTTCCAACTTTAACTTTAATTCCGTTTGCGGTCTTTGTGACCTCCGGAAGATGCTTTTCGTAGCTTGCCTCAACAGTATTAGCCACAAGTTCTTCCATCTTTTTAGCGCAACAAGACATTGGAACGCCTTTATCTTTAATTACTCCGACAATATTGCCGCAAGTATTACAAATAAGAAATTTTGCCATTTTTTCTTCCTCCTTATTGTTTAACCGGAAAAGGATTAACAAAGACTCTGCTGGCTAATTCATTATCTAAAGTTAGAAGCATAGACTTATTATCACCGATCATTTCTAATTTACCAAGAACATCAGAAGCAGAAGCTTCTTCCTCAACTTGCTCATTTACATACCACATAATGAATTGATAACAAGCATGATCATGTTCTTTTAATGCAAGTGTCGCAATATTATTGATACTTTTTGTTACTTTTTGCTCGTGTGCAAGAACTTCTTTAAAAACATCAATTATATTATTAAACTTACTTTCTGGTGCCGCAATCGCAGAAAAACTAGGCACTGCACCGCGTTCTAAAATATATTGATAAATATTTGTGCCATGAGCCATCTCTTCCTGGGCTTGCGCAAAAAGCCAGTTTGCACAGCCTTTTAAAGAAACAGAGTCGGCCCAGGCTGACATTGCTAGATATATATAGGCAGAGTAATATTCTGCATTTACTTGATCACTTAAAACTTTAGTTAAATCTTTACTTAACATAATTAGTCCCTCACTTAAAATTTTTATGCTTTTGGTGAAAATTTATCTTTGCCAACTCGACAAAGTGGACAGCGGTAGTCTTCAGGAACATTTTCCCAAGTAGTACCTGGCGCGATATCATTTTTTGGATCGCCTTTTGCTTCATCATATTCGTATTTACAAACATTACAAACATATATCATTATTAACTTCCTCCTTTCAGCAATTATATGCAAAATATAACTTTATTTTTTTGAATGTATTTTTAGTATAACATAGAATTTATCGAATGTAAAATATTTTTTTTTAATTAATTGATTTTTTTGTCGATAATCAATAATTAATGATTAAAAATAGTATGTTTTTTGAAATCATATCGTTAGGAAAGCGTTTAACTTTTCTGATGTTATTTTACAGTAAACTTGACTTTTTATCTAAAATTCGATATAATAATTGTTTAGTAAGCGATTATTCGTAAATCATCTTTTTGGAGGTAGTTTGAAATATGCGCTTTATCATTAATTCGTTTTGGACTAACGAAATAGTATTGGGAATTCTTATATTAATAGCTGTGTTAATTGTCTTTGCTATTATTGGCTTTATTATTGATGCGATTATTTCTTATGCAAAAATAAAAAATAATAATGGATACAGACAAAGAGCTCAATATTATATCGTTGAAATATCTACTGAATTTAAATTCAAAAAAGATGTTTACGAGGGTACAATTGCAACTAAAGAGAAAAAAAAGAAAACTTTACATGAGTTTTTTCTAATTAAATCAGATGATAATTTTTTGATAGCCTTCAAACCTACTAAAACTTTAAATGATTTTGATTTATCTAATTTAGAAGCACATCAGGAAATAATCATTAATAAACAAGAAATTAATGAGTATTTAACAGTTATTGCAAGTAAACAATATAATGAACTAACGGCTGAAGAAATTGTAAAGGTGAAAAAGCTAAGCTTTTCTTTTAGAACTGGAATTGAATTTACTGTTACTAATATATTGATGCAGATAGCTGAATACATTAATTAATTTTTATAGTTAATTAATTTGCACATTTTAGAAAAGGAATTAGATAAATGGATAAAAACAATCTTGAAATTAATGGGCTCTCTGATATAGAAGTAAACTCAAGAAAAGAAGCTGGCTTTATTAATGCTGTAGAAATGGATGTAGCCAAATCAAATCTTCAGATTTTTAAAGATAACGCAATTACGCTTTTTAATTTTTACAATTTAGCGATTGCAATTGCACTTTTATTAGTAGGCGCATTTAAAAATGTTTTATTTTTTCTAGTTGTTATTTTAAATGTTTCTATTGGTATCTTTCAGGAAATCAGAGCGAAAAATTTAGTAAAGAAATTAACGCTTTTAACTGTTCATAAAACTAAAGTTATCCGAAATGGCAAAGAAGTAGAAATAGATATAGATGAAATTGTTCTTGATGATATCTTAGTTCTGGAAGCCGGAAGACAAATTCCTTCGGATAGTATTATCGTTAAAGGTGAAATTGAAGTAAATGAATCACTTTTAACCGGTGAAGCTGACTTGATAGTAAAGAAAGAAAGTAATGAATTGCTATCGGGAAGTTTTGTAATCAGTGGAAAATGTTATGCAAGAGTCAAGCATGTTGGCGCTGATAACTTTGCGGTAAAGATTGCTTTAGGCGCTAAGAAACATAAAGGCTTAAATTCAGAAATAATTCGTTCAATGAGGCGAGTTACGAATTTCACAAGTTTTATCGTTATTCCCATTGGTCTCATTCTTTTTGCCCAAGCTTTTTTTCTAAGAGAAAGCGCCATAGATGAATCGATCATTAATTCAGCAGCGGCGATTTTAGGAATGTTACCGAGGGGATTAGTTTTATTAGTAAGTATTTCTTTAGCTGTTGGAGTAATTACTTTGGCTAGAAAAAAAATTCTTGTTCAGGATATTTATGCGATTGAGACTTTAGCACATGTTGATTTATTGTGTTTAGATAAAACCGGCACAATTACAGAAGGAAAAATTCGCGTTACCAATTTCCATCAGACAGATAATGTTAACCTACCTTTTCCAGCCGAAACAGCCTTAAAACTTTTTGTCGGTGCTTCAACGGATAATAACGCAACATTTTTAGCTTTAAAGGAATTTTTTCCGACAGAAAAAAATGAAACGCCGCTAAATAGTGTCTCATTCTCTTCTGATAGAAAATGGAGTTCAGTTAGCTTTAAAGAAGGAACAATTATTATTGGTGCTCCGGAAAAATTGGCATTAAAACAAACTAACACTTTTTCAGATAATTTTAGTAATCAGTCAGATGCCAGAATAATTTGGGCCGGCTTTACAAAAGAAGTACCTAGTAATAATGAATTACCGAATTTAGAGGTTTTTGCGGTTATAGAAATGTTTGATTCAATAAGAGAAAATGTCGCTGAAACCTTAGCAATGTTTAAAGCCGAAGGAGTTGGTGTCAAGATAATATCCGGCGATAACCCGCAGATGGTTTCGCAAATTGCCCAAAAAGCCGGACTTGAGGATTATGCATCTTTTGTTGATATGTCGCAATATACAACAATTGAACAAGTAAACAAAGCAGCTCAGAAATATACAATTTTTGGTCGAGTGACGCCGAATCAGAAGAAAGAACTTGTTGCGGCGTTTAAGGCAAATGGTAATACAGTAGCTTTCGTCGGTGATGGTGTTAATGACATTTTAGCATTAAGAGAGGCCGATTGTGGTATTGCTTTAAAAGGTGGTTCAGAAGCTTCAACTCAAGTCGCCAGAATTGTATTATTAGATTCAGACTTTAAAGCTATTTCAGAAATCCTTTTTGAAGGTCGGCGAGTTGTTAATAATATTACTAAAATTGCCGGTATCTTCTTTATTAAAACAGTTTATTCGGTTTTACTTTCTTTAATTTTAATAATTATGAATGTGCCGTTTCCATTTGTGCCAATTCAAATAACTTTAATTGATTTGGCAATTGAAGGCTATCCATCGTTTTTCTTATCTTTTGAACGGAATAAGCAAAAAATTGAAGGTACGTTCTTAAGAACGGCTTTCACTAATGCCATACCAATGGCCTTAATGATTACTATCAATATCGTAATACTTCTGACAATTGAGCATTTTTCAACTATTCCTCAGGCGGAAATCATTACAATCATTTATCTGCTTACCGGTTTTATCAGTGTTATTGAGGTCTTTAAATCAATGCGGCCTTATAATAAATACAGACTTTTTCTGGCTATGACTTCAGGAGTTGGTTTCTTCGTAGCGGTATATTTATTTTCAGAATTTATTCCCCTGCTTTATTTAACTTTCCCAACCGGAAATAATTGGTGGCTTTTTGTAATTTTAGCGAGTATTTCTTTGCCGGCTTCCTTAATTTTATCGAAAATTGTGAAAATCATTTCTCGAAAAACAGACCCAAAAATGAAGCGTTCTCTTAGCTAAATTTTTGGAAAAAGCATTGACTTATAGTGTAATATATGATATATTTAAGAGAAGTATTTTTAACATTTAATTTATTAAAAGATAGACAGTTGAATTTTAATTTTTGTTGAGGGTGGTGAATTGGTGAATACCTTAGAAAAAATTCTTTTAGCAGAGACAGAAGCGCAGACTGCTAAACTAGAAGCTTTAGAGCATCGAGATGCCTTAATTGAGAAAGCAAAATTAGAAGCTGAAGAAGAAGCTGAGGCATTATTTGAAAAAGCTAAAGCACAGATTGCTTTAATTAGAGATAAGACAAAAAAAGCTATAGAAACATTAAACGCTTCTCACCAGGAAGCTTTGAAAAAGTTACAGGCGAAAATTTCTGAAGCAAGCCAGGCTAAAAGAGAAAAGTGTTTAGAGCTATTAATCAGCGAGGTGACAAAAGCATGATCGCAAAAATGCTTAAGACCAAAGTTTTTCTTTTAGAGGCAGATTATGAAAAAGTTTTAGAGGCACTTCAAAAAAGACCACTTATCATGATTGATGAAAAATATCATCAGACGCCAACTAATTCAAAAGAAGATGAGTACTTAAGGCGAATCGAAAGAATGATTGAAATTCTTAATGGTTACGTCAAAAAGAAAGGACTTTTTGATTATGATTCAGTCAGTTATGAGGAATTTAATGAAGACCCTATTGTTTCAGTTTCACTTTTAGAACGAGCAGAAAAATTATATCAGAAAAAATATGATTTAAAAATCAGGCTCAAAGAAAGTGTAGAACTGTTAAATTCAATCAGACCCTTTAAAGGTCTTAAAGTTCCGACATTATTATTCGATAAAATGGAGTATGTTGTTTTTAAAGCCGGCTATCTGATGGAGAAGAATCTGGAAGCTTTGAGTAATGAAAAAACATTTGAGTATCAACTTTTAGAAAAAAATTCCAGTGGTCAGGCAATTGCTTTGGTTTATGAAAAAACGAACAACGAGCAAGCTCTTCATTTCTTAACGGAAGTTGGTTTTCAGGAAGTTGAATTATTAGAAGACGAGAATTTGATTAATACTTCAATTTCTGAATTAACAAAAGAAATTAGCGTACTTGAAGAAAAGGCTAAGGTAACAGAAGATAAACTCGCAGAATGCGCTAAAAACATTCTTAAATTAAAGATTTTAGCAGATTTATTACTTAATCTTAAAAAACGTAATTCGATTAATTTAGGTAAAACTGAAAGTTCTGTTTATTTTGAGGGTTGGATTATAGCTAAAGATAAAGAAAACTTTGAAAATACAATTAAGGAAGCCACAAAAACTTACGAGATTGAGTTTAAAGAACCGGCAAATGAAGATTATGTGCCAACCGCAACGACAAACGGCAAAATTGTTAAGCCTTTTGAATCACTTACAAATATGTATTCCGTACCGCAGTATAAAGAAATTGATCCTAATCGTCTGATGTTTTTCTGGTATTGGTTGTTTTTTGGAATGATAATGGGCGATATCGGTTATGGATTATTAATAATTATTGGCTGTGGTTTATTTCTTAAATTAAAAAGACCAAAAGGTGGTGTTAAAAACATCACAACTATTTTCTTTTATTCTGGATTCTCAGCTTTAGGTTTTGGAATTATTTTTGGAAGTATGTTTGGCGAAGAATTTGGTGTAATCTCTTTTATTGGTCGTATCTTTGGTCAAGATTGGCCGGCCTACATTCTTAATCCTTTAAATAATCCATTAGAAATGTTAATTTTCGCTATTGTGATTGGATCAGCCCATTTAATAAGCGGTTTAGTAATGAAAATGCTCTTAGGTATTAAACGTAAAGATTCCTGGGAAATTGTTGGTGGATTAAGCTGGATTCTAGTACTTTTAGGTAGTGGTCTCTTAGCGCTTGGAATGATGTTTGAATTTGGCATGATACCAGGAGTTGTCACAATGGTTTTAGGTTTTGTATTAGTCTTTCTTTATGCCGGTCGCGGAAAAAAAATTGGTGGGCGCATATCAAGTGGTCTTGGCGGTTTATATAACGTTACCGGTTATTTAAGTGATGTTTTAAGTTATTCAAGATTATTAGCTTTAGCATTAGCTACAGCTGTTATCGGTTCTACAATGAATTTATTAGCTGGTATGACGCCATTATTTTTTCCAATAATTATTTATTTGATTGGTCACACTTTTAATTTGATTATTGGTCTGCTTTCGGCTTATGTACAAACTGCAAGGTTACAATATCTGGAACTTTTCAGCAAGTTTTTTGAAGGTGGCGGTTACGAATTTACGCCACTAAGTTTGGAATTGAAGTATCTCGATAATGTCGAGATAAATTAAGGAGGAAAAATATGAATTTTGATGGAATGACCTGGGCTATGTTTGGTGCGGCCTTAAGTACAGCGGTTTGTTGTGTCGCTTCTGCGGTAGGAGTTTCAACAGCCGGAAAAGCAGCCAACGGTGTTTTAACAGAAAAACCAAAACTTTTCCCTAAAGTTATGGTCTTAACAGCGTTAACTGGTTCAAATGGTATTTATGGTTTCTTAATCTCTATTCTTGTTTTGGCAAGAATCGGAATCTTAGGTGGAGACGCTAATCCCGCTGACTTAACAGTAGAAGTAGGATTTGCCTATTTTATCGCAACAATCCCAATTACTTTAGCCGGACTTACATCGGTTTTCCAAGGCCGGGTGGCAGCAACAGCGATTTTATTGACCGCTAAAAACGAAAGCCAAATGACTAAAGGATTAATTATAACAGCCTTAATTGAAACTTATGCTATTCTTTCTCTATTAGTCAGTGTTTTGATGTTATTTTCAATTTAGCATTATGGAAAAAATAACAATTCGTGATAATATAAAAAAGTTAAGTGCGGCCTCTGTTGAGAATATTTTAAAGGAAGCCGAAGCTGATGCACTCAAGCTTAAAAATTCAATTATTGAAACGGCTAAAATTCGTTGTGAAGAATTACTTGCCTCAACGGAAAGTGAAAGTAAATTGCTGATTGAACAAAAACAAACAGAGTTAAATCTTTCTGAGCGCCAACACACTAATAAAGTCAGAAGTGAAATATTAGATGATCTTTCTAAGGAAGCAATTAAGCAAATTTCTGCTTTAAAAGGAGCTAAGTTACTTGAGTTTGTCCAACAATTAATCTTAAAAGAAGCATCAGTTGCCGGTACAGAAATTATTATGGTCGCTAAAAAAGATTATGCTAAATTCGCGGAAGCTTTAACTTCAGATAGTTCTGAACAATTAGTTGATGCGGAT
>Ga0123355_10008939_pt1 | contig 15179 bp, 15 predicted proteins | sample TergutEmb28metaG_3_FD_89872 | JGI IMG/M metagenome (GOLD analysis project Ga0123355, IMG submission 89872) | Embiratermes neotenicus P1 segment gut microbial communities from Petit-Saut dam, French Guiana - Emb289 P1 | ecosystem: Host-associated > Arthropoda: Insects > Digestive system > Gut ...
ATTTTTTTGTTAAATTTGTAATTTGTACATTATGTGTCATGGTTATACTCCTAAGTTATTAAATGTTGATTAGTGTGTAAAATGTAGTTTCATAATATCCAGCAACCGAAAAAATTCGCTCGTATATTCATCTACGCGCTCCATGTTGCTCAATAAATCTTCCGCCATACCCTGCCCCGCCCAAGTTAGAAATTTATCCAACAACGCCGGGTCAATGCCGGGTTTGAGCTTGGATGTATCTGCTTCAGCATACAACATCGATTGTCGGCTGGTTGTTGAATGCTGCCGAAATGCCGCCACATCTTCGGCAACCTCGGGGTCGGTTTCGTAATATAGCCGCGTTAAGAAAGCGAAAATCGCCGGATGACGTTTCATCATATTGATTTTTGCTGCCGTGATTGTTTTTATCCGTTCAAAGAAATCATCGCATAATTGTACGCTGCTCAGCCCGTTCATCACAATTTTCCCGCAGTGATTGGCGAGGTAGAGATACAACCCGCGCTTGCAACCGAAGTAGTACGCCACCATGCCTTTCGCTATGCCTGCCATCGTTGCAATATCGGCAACCGATGCTTTTTTGTAGCCATTTTTACCGAAAACAGCCAATGCCGCGTCAATGATATGTTGTTGTTTTTCAGCACGCAGCGCAAAAAAATGATTCATGTCATGTGTTTGCATAGTTTTCCTTTCGTCGACCAATTCGTTCGACAGTGGTATGATAACACAATCGAACGAATTGGTCAATAGCTTTTTGTGAAAAAGATGAAAAATGTTTTGTGCGATGGGGGTGGGTAGATGGCGAAACATCTACAATGCCGAATGTGGTGTACATTTAATAGCCGTATTTTTTTGTAATTGGTTGATTTCATACCCCATTTATGTTACACTGGACAAAAATGACCTTGGAGTTATCATGAAACGATGGTTATTGCTAAGCATAATATTCCTGATTGGTTGCAGCTACGGGCTGGCGGGCGATGATTTGCTTGCGTTGCCGCGCACTTCGCCCGACGTTGACCGCTTACATGCACAGCTGAACACACTGCTGTCCTCAGAAGATGGCGCTATTGTTGCGCCGAATGCCGGCAGTAATCGGCAGCCTATTCAAGTTCGTGATTTGACCGGTAACGGGCGCGATAATTTTATTGTTTTTTATCGTACAGAGGCAGATTATCCTATACGCATTGCTATTTTTGAACCGTACAATGAAACATTTGTTTTACAGCACACGTTGCAATTGCCCGGCGAAGATTTGGTGAGTGTTGCGTTTGCGAATTTATTTTATGATGACGGGTTGGAGATGATTATCGGCACCGAAAGCAACGACGTTAAATTGCTGACGGTATTTCGGAATTTTGAAGAAGTGCTTACCACTGAATACACCGCTGTTATTATTCATACGGTTAATAATCGTGATTATTTGCTGACGGTTGTCGGTAATATTCATGCCGAAACGCAGCAATATAATAACAGCGTGCGGCTATATTTACCCGACGAAGAAAGCGGACACTTAGCGCGCAGCGATTTGGTTACTATCAGCCCGGGACAATATCGCAGTGTACGCTTTACGTCACTGCATGACGCCACACCGGCGATACTGATTACGACCACCGAAGGGTTGCCGGACATTAACGAAACGGCAGTTACCGATGTGCTTGTTTTATCGCCGGACCATCAGCGTATTGATGCGATATCGCTTGATATTATGTACGGGCGCAGCCCTGTGCGCAACGCGAATATGCCCGTTGCAGACCTAACGAACAATGGTAAAAAACTTTTTCCGGTCACGCTTAGCAGCAGCGCAGGCGGTGCGGCGGATGTCGTACAATGGATTAGCTATACCTCATACGGAGAGCGAATACCGCAATTACAAACGGTACATAACCTCAATGACGGGTGGCAGTTCACGATACCGGACACATGGGGCGACATTGTTTTGTTTCAACATGAAGTGACCCGAGAGCGGCATATTGTATTAGCGGTACAGGACGTTGACAACCCGGAAATATTCCATGACATTCTCAGCATTATTCGTGTGGTTGGCGGAGCGCGCGAATTGCCCGAACGACCACGGTTTACCCTGCTGAGCAATCAAGTGGATTTAATTGTTGCCGAGTTATTTGAATTGCCTGAAGGATTGGAAGCGTTTTATATCAACGCCGAAGATGTGCAAAACGCCATGTCATGGATTGTGCGGGATATGCTGCCGCTTGACTTAAACGATTAGAGAGGTGTCGTCATGAAAATTTTGTTGTTAGAAGACGAAGCGGGCATACGCGGCTTTGTGTATCTTGCGTTGACTCGTGCGGGGCATACAGTATACGAAGCAGAAGCGGCGCAAGACGCTTACGATATTATGGCTGAGCATCCTGACTTGCAATTTGCTGTTTTAGACGTTATGATGACGACCGGTAGTGATGATGGGTTGGATGTCTGCCGCAATCTACGTGCCCAGTTTCCGCAGATTGGTATTATTATATTGACGGCGCGCAGCACCGAAACAGATAAAGTTACCGGGCTGATTACCGGCGCGGATGATTATATGACCAAACCGTTCAGCCCAAGCGAGCTGTTGGCGCGCATTGAAGCGGTTACGCGGCGCATGGGATATATTGCCCGTCCCGAGCTTACCAGCGGCCCGTTTACACTGCACACATTGCAACACACGTTGCATAAGGGCAACAACGAAATTAAGCTCACGCAGATAGAATATTTGTTGTTGAAACATTTTTTTGAAAATCCGGGCGTCAGCATCAGCCGAGATGAGTTATTAGAAGCGGTATGGCGCAATGACAAAGAGCAAGCGAAAACCGTTGACGTAAACATCCGTCGCTTGCGTATGAAACTGGAAAGTGACCCGAACAATCCCTTGCACATCATTACCGTTTGGGGCTATGGGTATAAGTGGGAAGTATAGCCGATATAATCCCCTACCTTGTATATGCGAGGCAACAGCATGAAAAAGACACCGAAAGGCGGGTTGCGCCGCCGTTGGATATTACAGAGCTTAGCTGCCGTCACGACGATTGTGGCGTTATTTCTGCTGATTTTTTATTTTGTGCTATCCGATTATTATCATAATAATATCGAAACCAATCTGCAAACACGAGCGGTTGCCGCTGCCCGTTCGATTACATTGCTACCTATTAGCAACTATGGCGAGTTTAACACACGCATGGCGCAATATATCGAAAATTTTGCCGACCTGCATATCATAGAAGCGCAACACATAACCCGTGACGGACGAATCGGCAGCACCAGCAGCGGGCTATATATCGAGCACCGACCGCAAACATCTGATGTGGTGAATGTATTAAACGACGGCGGTATATCGTCGTTTTTGGGGGTCGATAGTTTTACCGGTGAGCGCGTGGTGAGCGTGACAATTCCTATTAACGACATCAACAACACACGGCTGGGTGCGTTGCGGTTGGTTACCAGTTTGCATATTGCCGATGCGCGCATTATGCAAAACATGCTGGAAGCGGTTTTGCTTGGTTTAGTTGCGATTGTGGTGTTAACGAGCTTGAATATTATATTTATCAACCGCGTGACGAAATCATTGCGGGACATTAACGAAGCGGCGGCTGAAATTGCCGACGGCAGTTACGGGGTACAAATTGCCACTCTGCGCCGTGATGAGTTAGGTCAATTGGCGAGGACTGTAAACCGCATGTCTACAGAAATACGGGCTGCCGAGCAGCTTAAAACTGATTTTGTGCGCAATGTGAGTCATGAACTGCGTACGCCGTTAACGGCTATCAGTGGGTGGAGCGAAACGCTGCTTGCGGATGAGTTGCCCGAAGATGTTGAAATGGGCTTACAGGTTATTAGCGCGGAATCGGAGCGGTTGGCGAACATGGTTGAGCGGTTGTTGGACATCACCCGCTACGACAGCGACAGGCAAGTGCTGAACATGGAAGAATTTAATTTAGACGGCGAATTGACGGCATTGTTAGACTTTTATCGTGAAGTGTATGCAAAAGATGGCATCACGCTTGTTTATGAAAGCAACGGGCAGGATGTGAAGCACACTGCCGACCGCGAACGGCTCAAGCAAGTGATTATCAATTTATTGGATAACGCGGCAAAACATGGGCAATGCAAGCATATTTCAGTGCGCTTGAAGGTTGGTGTCAAACAGATTTCGCTGACCATTCACGATGACGGCAGGGGTGTGCCGCAGGAGGAGCTGCATCTTATCAAGCAGAAGTATTATCGCGGCGCAACAACGGCGCGCGGCAACGGCATTGGGCTAACCATTGCCGATGATATTATCAATGCGCATAAAGGCAGGTTGTTTATTACCAGCGAAGAGGGAAATGGCACAACGGTGGTTGTGATACTTCGGCGTGGCAGCGCATAGACTGATATATGTTGCTGCCGAACGGTGTTTTTCGGACCGAGCAGGCCGGCTTTAGCCGGCGCGAGCTGCGGTGTAGAATTTTGGAGGTTCTGTTTCGAGCACCTGCCGCAGGGCAGGCGGCGCAGAAACCAAGAACCGAAAAATTATCAACCGCTGTCCGAAAAATGGCGTGAGGCGCGAAAATCCAAATTGCTGCCCCCCCTCGCCCCCTTCGTTTACGAGGGGGGGGTGTCACGGACACGCAGTGTCACCGTGACAGGGGGAAAACTACATTTCCCGTAGGGGACACTGTCCACAGCGTCCCGCATATCAAAAATAAAACCCACGCCTAATCTTACAGGGTGTTTTACAAACTCCCCCGGTGCGCTAAGACGCTAAAGCGTTAAGCGCACCTCCCCCCTCGCAAGCAAGGGGACGAGGGCATTGCTGCAAAAAATATACATTTTTTATAGGGGACGATGGCAATCGTCCCGTTTTCAAAGCACAAACCACGCATAACATTGCGGATATCTTCACAGCGGGCGACCGAGGACGGTCGCCCCTACAATAGCTATTGAGGTACTTTATGCCATCTATTTTCGGAATAATATCATCCGATACCGCTGTACTGCACGGTGAAAATAAAATAATATATCAGCGCGGCGAAGAGAAATACACGCTCGTTCACGACGGTGATATTTATAACACAAACGAAATCCGCGCCCGACTCATGGGGCGCGGATTTCGTCTGGAAACCGATAGCGATGTATTACTTGCGGCATATTTAGTATGGCGGGAACAGTGCGTAAAACACTTAAACAGCACGGCATCATTTGCGGTATGGGAAGCGCATACAAGCACGCTATTTATCGCTCGCGACAGGCTGGGCGTTAAGCCGCTTTTTTATGCACAGAAGGGTGATGATTTTGTTTTTGCTTCCGAATTAAAAGACATATTGGCGCACATACCGGCGGAACTAAATGCTGACGGCATACGCGAACTGGTGCTGCTCGGGCCGGGGCGAACGCCGGGCTGCGGCGTGCTGTGCGGTGTGCATGAATTATTACCGGCACAATATGGTGTGTATACTAACGATATAGTTTCCACGCAACAATACTGGTCGTATACTGAAGCAGAAAGCGAAAACATGACTTTCGCTGATACCGTCGAGCAAGTTCGGGTTATTCTCACTGATGCAATCACCCGACAGCTGAAAACCACCAAAACACTCGGCACATTTCTCAGCGGCGGGTTGGATTCCAGCATTATTACTGCCGTTGCCGCGCAGCATATTGACGAGCTGCAAACCTTTTCGCTGGATTATCAAGATAACGACAAGCATTTTAGAACCGGAAAGTTCCAGCCGGAAAGCGATGGGGCATATATAGAAGCGATGAAGCGGCATTTAGGCTTGCGGCACGAATATATTGTGCTGCAGACAGAAGACTTAGCTGATGCGCTCTATGATGGGGTGGATGCGCGCGGGTTGCCGGGCATGGCGGATATAGATACGGCACTGTTGTTGTTTTGCAAGCAAGTTAAACCGTATATTGATGTAACACTGTCGGGCGAATGTGCTGATGAACTGTTTGGCGGCTATCCGTGGTACCAATTGATGCCGAGGGTGCCGACCGACGAAATATTGAGCGGCGAGGTGGCTTTGCCGCCTCATAGTCGCAATATTTGGGCGAAACAGTCGGCACAACCGAGGCTCAAAAGTCCTAATCAATTGATGCCGAGGATACCGACCGACGAAATATTGCGCGGCGAGGTGACTGACAAAACCTTTCCATGGGCAAAACTGCCGCGTGAGCAGTATCTAAAGCCTGTGTTTCGTAATAATACATATGTATCATCACGCTATAATAAAACCGTTAGCATGCCGGATGCTTTAACCGCTCACCAAGCAATGGTCAAACTCAACACTGATTGGTTCATGCAAACGCTGCTTAACCGCAGTGATAGTATGTCGCGAGCGGCGGGGCTGGAAGTGCGGGTTCCGTTTTGCGATTATCGGCTAGCGAAACTATTGTATCAAACACCATGGGAATATAAAAATTATCGCAACCGTGAAAAAGGGTTATTGCGAGAAGCCATGCACGGGCTATTGCCGGAAGACGTGCTGTGGCGCAAAAAAAGCCCGTTCCCCAAGACGCATAATCCGGCATATTTAGCCATTGTGCAGCAGCGGTTGCGGGACGTTATATCAAATAATAATGCGCGTATATTAGAGTTTATCGAGCGCAGCGCATTAGAAAAACTATTAGCGGAAACTTCGGCAGTGCCGTGGTACGGACAACTGATGACCACTCCGCAAACGATTGCGTATTTCTTGCAACTGGAATATTGGCTGGATAAATTTAATGTCAGGTTGGTGTAGGTAGTAAAATTTTGCTTGCTCTTGGTGATGATTAGTGATATAATCTTGGTGCTCGTCCGATGTGATGGGCAGTATTTTAATTATTTATTCATCATGTAAGGAGCTACATATGAAAGCACCCATTGCCATTCAGTTATATTCACTGCGCGACGTTATTCACGATGATTTCTTGGGCACATTACGCAACGTTAAAGAAGCGGGATATGACGCGGTAGAGTTTGCCGGTCAGTTTCACGGACGCACTGCCGCACAATTAAAACAGGAACTGAACGAAATTGGATTGAAGCCACTATCCACTCACTTTCAAATGCACCGCTTTGACGAGGAGCTGGATGAATTCTCTACGTATTGCGCCGAATTGGGTATGCCGTATGTAAACTGTTCAGGAACGACTGTTGAATCAAACGAGAAGGTTGAAGAAGCTCGTGAAAAACTTATTCAGGCAGCATTGATGTTTCAGTCAAAAGGGATGCAATTCGGCTATCATAATCATTGGGCTGAGTTTCAGGTGAGGAACGACCAATACATTCAAGAAACGTTGCTGCGCCCGTCTATACGCGTGCCGATGCGCGCGCAGTTTGATACTGCTTGGGTGCGGTACTATGACTTAGACGTTGCTGCATATATGCGCGGATGGGGCAATCGTGTCACGCCGCCGCACTTCAAAGATTTGCCTGCGAACTATAAAGATATTGAACCGAGTCAGGTAGACGCAGAGGTTGGCAACGGCATTATTGATTTCGAGCCGATAGTTGCGGCAATGCGTGACATGGGCGTATTGCAGAACGGCATTATTGTTGAACGCGAGCAATATAACAAAGACATATTTGAATCTATTGCCATTGATGCCGCGAATATTCGTAAGCTGCTGGGCGCATAGTAAAATAAGCAAAATACCCCTCCTGCACATAGCAAGAGGGGATTTTATATTTTGGATAGTTCTCCCCTTGTCAAAATTACCAAAAAAGGGTATACTATCAACGTATAGAAGCAGGAGGATATATTATGGAAGACCGTTGGAATGACCCGGCAACCAAGCGTGAAGAAAACAGTGTTACTTTTTTCGAACGCGGCGTTGTTGAGGTAGAAGGCAAACAATACCAACGTTATGCGATTAAAACACATTTTGTTGAGCGCGGTGAGTGCTATAAAGACATTGTGACCCGTTATGTTGCGCCGATTTTGCAGGACGGCGATATGCTTTCTTCCGCAGAGAAGATTATTTCTATGTGCCAAAATGAAGTAGTAGAGCGCAGTGATATTAAAGTCGGATTCTGGGCGAATATTCTATGGCGGTTCGCTTCATACAGCCCTGCGGGACAAGGCGTGCGCGATCCTCATAATATGCAGCTTGCTATAAATTTAGCGGGACTGCCGCGAATATTATGGGCAGCATTTTGTTCCGGCATCGGCAAGATATTTCGGCGAAAAGGTGTATTTTACCGCATTGCCGGACATGGCATTGACGGCATTGACGGATTGTATCATAAATCTCCGTTCGAGCCATATCACAATCTTGCCATTCTTAACCCGCGAGAACCGGATAAAGTTGCCGCAGAATTAGAAGAAATACTGGGCATTCCTGCCATGGTGGTGGATGCGAACGATTTTACTGTTGAAATATTCGGCAAATCACCTAGCATGACATTGGCAGACGCAACATTATGTGCGATTATGAAAGATAACCCATCGCAACAAGGCGGCGGACTAACGCCATTGGTGCTGATTAGGCCACAAATTGCTGCCGAAACATAAATTTTGCCCCACCGCTTTTGCGCAAGCAAAAGCAAGCTGCCGAGTTTAGCATTTTGGAGCCGACTGGTTTCTCGTTTCGCTGCGAAACAGCAACATTCATAATCCTAGTGTTGACAACTCGTGTTTTGCTAAAGCAAAACACTTCGGGGCATAAAATACCGCTTGGCAGCAAGTAGGTTTTCGCGCCGCGCTGGTATTTTTCGGACAGCGGTTGATAATTTTTCGGTTCTTGGTTTCTCGCTTCGCTATGCTTCGCAGCGAAACAGAACCTCCAAAAGTCTAAACCGACAACTCGCGCCGGCAGCAGCCGGCTTGCTCGGTCCGAAAAATGCCGCTTGGCAGCAATATATAAGGAGCTAAACATGCACGAAATGCGCACAAGTGCGCTCTCACTTGTCGGGGCGGCACTACGAATATATTTGAAAAACTTTCGCCGTTTCTTCGTGTTTTCGGCGGTGTTTGGCAGCTTAGCCGTCATGGGACAGCGGCTGTTAATGCAGCCTATGGACGGTGCCATTGCCGATTTTGTTGAAAATATCGGCAGTCTAGCCAACGCTGACATTGAGTCTGCGCAAGTGCAAAATTATATCGAACGATTCTGGACGACAATAGCGCCGCATTTACCATGGTTTGCGCTATTTATGGTCAGTGGATGGCTATTGTTGCAAGGATTGCTATCGGGCGGAATAACACGGCTGACTGACAACATTCTCAATAACCGTACACTGCCGCGTGCGACCGATTCGGTGTACAACGAAATGCCGCGTGCGTTGAAATGGTACGTGGTTGCACTGGCAAATTTATTTTTACTTCTTATCATCATTGCACTGCTCACGGTATTCTCTGTAATTTTTGTTATCGCCGTGCCGACGTTGGGTCTGTTTGTGATGATGTTTGGATTATTATTCATTCTTGCCATCGTGCCTTTGATGTTATCGATGCTGTATATCATTACATTACGTGATGGGTTACAAGGCGCGTTGCGCACAGCGCTAATTTTATATCGGCGGCGGCGCGGGCTTGTGTTTACAACAGGATTATGGATAGCCGTGCTGCAATGGGGTACAATATCACTGGGCAGTGCTTTAGGCAGCAACTTTAATACAGCGGGCGGCATGGCTGTTGCACTGTTTATGAGTGCATTTTTTGCACCAATTCCCTTGATAGTTGCGGCGCTGCTGTACAAAGAGCTACGCGGCACTGCTGAACGTGAAGTATGATAAAGCTGGCAATTATTGTTGTGTGCTTGTTGACGGCGTGCAGCGCTGCACGAACAGTGCCGCAAGAATCGCCGCTGTATCTTGAAGCCTGTTACGAGCGGCGTGTACTAGAATTAACCAACGAACGCCGTGCGACGGAAGGTCTTGAGCCGCTGCTGTGGCATGATGAATTGGCTGATGTTGCGCGCGTGCATAGCAGGGATATGTATTCTGTAAATATATTATCCCACGAAAGCACGGACGGGCGAACGTTTGATTTGCGTATCAGTGATGCCGGTATTTCATGGACGCGCATTGCGGAAAATGTAGCGCGCGGGCAACGCACACCGGAACAAGTGGTTGATGAGTGGATGAACTCGCCGCTGCACCGCGATAATATCATGGATGAACATCTCACCCATTTGGGCGTAGGATTATATAATAACTTTTGGACACAGAAGTTTTTGGCTGATAGCGGATAGTTATATGCCGGTTGCATAACATATGAATGGGTTTATGTTGCCATCTTCTACGGGAAATGTATATTAGGTGCATCGCCTTTGTAGGAGCGACCGTCCTCGGTCGCCCGCTTATATCGCTGCACAAAACATTAAATTACAACGTTGTTAACAACGGGCGACCGAGGACGGTCGCTCCTACAACACATTCACACGCATTACACATAACCCCCATACTCTATCCAACGAGGAAGAATATCATGCAAACAGACATTGCCATCATTGGAGCAGGTCCGGCAGGGTTAACCGCCGCAATATATGCCAAACGCAGCGGGCATGACGTTATCGTATTTGAAAAAATGTTGCCCGGCGGTCAAATGAACACCACGCCGGATGTCGCGAACTATCCGGGGTTGCCTGATATTGACGGATATGCCCTATCCACTGCCATGAAAGCGCAAGTTAACGCATTGGGTGTTGAAGTAAAGCAAGCGGAAATAACGTCTATTACTCATGTAGATTGCAACTTTTTATTGAACCATGCCCTGCGCGCCCGTTCTGTTATTTATACCACCGGCGCAACGCGCCGTCGGTTGGGCATTGAAGGGGAAGCAGAAAACATTGGCAAGGGTGTTGCTTATTGCGCCGTATGTGACGGTCATTTTTTTAAGGATAAACCCGTTGCTATTGTCGGCGGCGGCACCACGGCATTAGAAGATGCGCTGTTTCTCGCGAAACTCTGTCCGGAAGTGCATCTCGTGCATCGTCGTCATGAATTTAGAGCGGGGCAATTGTTACAAGAGCAAATACTAAACACGCCCAATATCATGTTGCATTTAGGCTGTACGCCTATAAAAATTACCGGTTCGCCGGTCGAGCAACTGCATATACAAAGCGACAATAATGACGTAGTGGCTCTATCGGTTGCCGCTGTTTTCATTGCTATTGGCAGTGTTGCTGAAAGCCGGCTGATTGCCGACTTAATTCAAGTTGACGAACAAGGGCGGGTGGTGGCTGGTGAGGATTGCAAAACAACCATACCCGGATTATTCGCGGCGGGTGATGTACGCAAAAAGCCACTATATCAAATTGTTACTGCCGCTGCCGATGGCGCAAACGCAGCCGTTTCGGCGGGGTTGTATTTAGATAGCCTTATATCCGGTTCTTAACGTGTCGTTTCACTGAAACAAAATTTGCGGCCGTACCGACACTGAAAACAACACGCACGACTTGCCGACTGTTTGCATACACTGACATATCCCACGAAGGAGCAGTCTATGACATTCGCTATTATCGGTAATGACGCGCGGCTGGTTAAATTATCATCGATGCTTGACCATGATAAGGTCCGACAATTCGGCATACCAAGCGGCACTGCAACGCTGAAAGAAGCCGTTCGCCATGCCGATGTTATTGTTTGTCCCATTCCTTTGGTTCGTAACGGTGTGTTGAATATTAACGATGAAGCGATACCCATCGAGGCGTTGCTTGCAGCGATGTCACCCGGTCAAACCTTGTTTGCCGGCATGATTTCGCATGATGTTTCTACGAAAATGCAAGAGAGCGGTGTAACAGTCATTGATTATGCCGACAACGAAGCCTTGCAAATAAAAAACGCCATTCCGTCGGCAGAAGCGGCAATCGAACTGGCATTGTCGTATATGACTATCACGTTACATAACAGCCGTTCATTGGTAATCGGACACGGACGCATCGGAAAAATATTGGCACGATTACTCACGGCGTTCGGCTCGCACGTTGATGTTTCGGCGCGAAAACCCGGCGATATGGCATGGATTACCGCAAACGGTAATCGGGCATTACAAACAGATTCGCTCAACGCAACACTGGCGGAATATGATGTGATTTTTAACACGGTGCCGCATCGTGTGTTAGATAAGGAAGCTATAGCGTTACTAAAACCGTCATGTGTGGTGTTGGACTTAGCGTCCGAACCCGGTGGTGTGGATATGGACATTGCCCGAAAACGCGGCATACAATGTGAATGGGCGCTGGGATTGCCCGGCAAACATGCTCCCGATACTGCTGCGTTGAATTTGCGCGACATGGTGTATTCCACTTTATCGGAGGGATTATGAAACATATCGGATGGGCGGTGACCGGTTCTTTCTGTACATTAGATGCCATTTTACCCGGCCTTACCGCGCTAATTGACGCAGGCTACGAAGTGACACCCATTATTTCAGAAGTAGTGCGTGACACCGACACACGCTTTACCTGCGCTCGAGATTTTCGTGAACGGTTGGAAACGATATGCGGACGCTCGTGTATTGATACACAGACTGCTGCAGAGCCAATTGGTCCGCGTAAATTGTTGGATGCACTGATCGTTGCGCCATGCACGGGTAACACATTGGCAAAGCTGTCGAACGGCATCGCCGACAGCACTGTTACGCTGGCATGCAAAGCACATTTACGAAACAACCGTCCTTTGATTATTGCCGTCAGCACCAATGACGCATTGGCAGGTAACGCAAGCAACATAGGGCACTTGATGGCACGGCGGAACGTTTATTTTGTACCATTACAACAAGATGATGCGTTGCAAAAACCATGCAGTTGCGTCGCCGATTTTGCACAGATTCATGCCGCATTAAACGCCGCATTACAAGGCGAGCAATTGCAGCCGATTCTGTTTTGATGCGTGTTAATTTGCATAATAAAACAACCTCGTTTGAAGCATTGCTGCTTCAAACGAGGTTGTTTATATTACGATGAGCTGCTTGGCATCGATTGTTGTAGGGGCGACCGTCCCCGGTCGCCCGCATATCAAAACACAACCAACGTTTAACATGGTGGATATCTTACAACGGGACGATTGCCATCTTCCCTACAAGGGTTCTGCAGCAATCCCCTCGCCCTCCTCGCTTGCGAGGGGGGAGGTGCGCTTGATGCTTTAGTGTCTTAGCGCACCAGGGGGAGCGTATAGAAAATTCCGCTGTGCGTAACTTACCGCTTGTTCGTCATCTCCCCCCTGTCACGATGACACTGCGTGTCCGTGACATCCCCCCTCGTAAACGAAGGGGGCGAGGGTCGGCAACAATTTGGTTGTTCGCGCCTTACGACATTTTTCGGACAGCGGTTGATAATTTTTCGGTTCTTGGTTTCTGCGCCGCCTGCCTGCGGCAGGTGCTCGAAACAGAACCTCCAAAATTCTAAACCGACAACTCGCGCCGGCTAAAGCCGGCTTGCTCGGTCCGAAAAATGTTGTTTGGCATCGATTGAGGTCTGAGCCGCGCCGGCATTTTGGTGCCCGGCAATTTTATGATTGTTCGTTGCTTGGTTTCTTGCTGCACTTCGAAACAGCAACATTCATAATCCTAAAATTGGCAGCTCGTGTTTTGCTAAAGCAAAACACTTCGGGGCACAAAATGCCGCTCGGCATCGATTTATCGCATATTCTGTTCGTAGCTTTGAATCATTTTTTTGACCATTTGACCGCCAACGCTGCCTGTTTGCTTAGCTGTCAAATCGCCGTTATATCCTTGTTTCAAGTTTACGCCAACTTCGCGTGCCGCTTCCATTTTAAATTGGTGCATGGTGTTTTTGGCTTGCGAATGCGTAGATTTAGGTGTTTTTTTCGCGCGGCTTGTTGATGATTTCGGTTTAGGTCCGGGTTTCTTAGATTTTGATTTTGTTGTAGTCGTAGGCATACAAATCTCCTTCGTAGCGAACGCCGCGTTCGACTGACGGCGATAACTCACCCCGAACCGACCACGCGTTCTGCACTTTTATAGTTTATGGTACTGTGCGCAAAAGTAGTGTATGCCGTCGTGTGATGTTTATTCGCGGAAAAGGGTGTCAAAATTTGGCAGCCGTGTCATTTTCATGATGCACTGCCATACCCGCATCGTAACACCCGAACATTTTCCGTCATAGACTGTTTTGTCAATACCTAATATTGAAGGAGAGCATTATGCACCAATACATTCATCCTAATCCAATGATTTTACCACCCCTCAGCGATACTGCCATGTCGCCATGCCTTAATCCCGAAAAACTACCGCAAGAATATAATTGCCCGCTCTACACATCAGGGTTCTTACGCACACAACTGGGCAAAAAAGTTTGCGTGGAGTTGTTGGTTGGTGATACATTAGAATTGCGCACCGGTTATTTGCTTAGCGTAGGTGCATCATTTATTTTATTGGGTGCTACCGATGGCAGCCATACCACCATGTGCGATATTGCCGCTATTAAAGTTGTAAATATCGTAAGCGAACACATTGACGCTGTGCCTTTAATAGATTAAAAAAATCGCCCCAATGGGGCGATTTTTTCTTATACTATAGCGCTTAATACTTCCCCGATGCTTTCACGTAAAATTAAATCAGCATCACTGTCGTAGTTGGTGGCGTCTTTGTTTATTAGCACCAACTTTCTGCCGTTAAATATATCCACCAAACCCGCTGCTGGGTACACATTCAACGATGTACCGCCTACAATTAACACTTCGGCACTGCGCACGAGCCGTTTAGCATCAGCCAGTAGTTGTTGGTTTAATCCCTCTTCATAGAGAATCACGTCAGGGCGAATTATTCCGCCGCAGTCGCAATACGGCACACCGCCACATTCCAATATAACGCTGACACTATATGTTCGGCTGCATAGCATGCAATAATTCCGCTTTGCGGAACCGTGCAATTCTAAAACGGTAATACTGCCTGCCTCTTGATGCAATCCGTCTATATTTTGCGTTATAACACCTTTCAGTTTGCCGTCAGCCTCTAATTTTGCTAATGCGATATGCGCGTTATTCGGCTTCACGTCGGGATAAATCATTTTATTGCGATAAAAATCAAAGAACAACTCTGGATTAGCATGAAAATAGCTTGCCGACAGCATTACCTCCGGCGGATGAGGATATTGCTGCTTATATAGTCCGCCGCGGCTGCGAAAATCAGGAATCCCGCTTTCTGTAGACACACCCGCCCCCCCAAAGAAAACAATATTAGCCGACGAGTCAATGATATATTTAAGCGATTGTAAGCTGTTGTTTGACATTGCGCTGCTCCTTACGG
>Ga0123355_10008940_pt1 | contig 15178 bp, 20 predicted proteins | sample TergutEmb28metaG_3_FD_89872 | JGI IMG/M metagenome (GOLD analysis project Ga0123355, IMG submission 89872) | Embiratermes neotenicus P1 segment gut microbial communities from Petit-Saut dam, French Guiana - Emb289 P1 | ecosystem: Host-associated > Arthropoda: Insects > Digestive system > Gut ...
TAGTGGTAAAATTTTTAGTTTTCTAAACAAGTTCCTGCATGAGACCCTACTTCCACCGCCTATCATGATTCTAATCATCTTTTTTTGAAGTCTAAATATTTTCAAGCTATGTGGTGAGTTTCCTCAGAATAATAGATCGTAACTGATGATTGAGTTGAAATAGGAGTAATAAATAGTTTTCAGTGTATTGAGGGACATACATGGTTTGATACTTCTCATTATATAACATGCGGAGCTCAATTGTGGCACAATGTATTCAATATGACAGTTCCAGTTTATTGAATTATTTAAGTAAATGCCAAGAAATTTTATGTTGGATAGAGCTGTTATTGGATACTCTTTACAACAATGTTTATATATATTGTAGGTTTGTTTTTAGTTTTGAATTGAGTATAATGGGTTTTATTAATATTTATTTTAAGGAGATTTATTTGAAACCATTTATATGCACAATTAAATGTATTAACCATGTTGGTTTGAAAGTCTGTTGGGTTAGAACTTAATTAATATACTAGTGTCATCAGCAATTAGTATGGGTATAGAATGATCATTTAATATTTTGGGCAAGTCGTTTATGTAAATAATGAATAACAACGGACCCAAAATCGAAAGTTGTGGAACCCCGTCAGTTATTTGCTCCCATGTAGAGTTAATATTTTGATTCGTTTCTTCGTCTAGGAGTTGAACACTTTGACGTCTGTTTTTAAAGTATGATTCCAACCATAATTTGGCTTTGCTGGTGACCCCATAAAATTGCAACTTTGAAATCAGAATATCATAATTTAAACAGTCGAAAGCCTTTTCAAGGTCAAAAAACATACCACCTATCATAATTCTATTATTCAAAGCTAGAAGAGTTTCAGTAATGAGCTTATAAATGGCTTTGTTAGTTGAAGAGTCATTTCTAAAGCCAAACTGTTCCTCTGCTAGAATGTTAAATTTGTTCAAATGTCCTTGGAGTTGATTATAAATAGCTTTTTCAAATACTTTTGAAAAGGAGCTAAGTAAAGATATAGGTCTGTAGTTAGAGATGTTATTTTTGTCACTTTTTTAAACAAGGATTTCACCACTGCATATTTTAAACGATCCAGAAAGACTCCCAAAGATATCGACTTATTGCATATATAAGTTAAAGGTGAAATGATAAAAGCAGAGCTTACTTTTAGTAACCCAGTAGATATCCTATCGTACCCAGCAGAGTTTTTGGGTTTTAAGGATTTTATTACTTTATCTACATTTTTGGTTGACAAGGATTTTAATTTCATACTCAGGAAAGGAGTCTTAAAAGACTGTAATAAATAATCAATAGGAGTGGTGTCGTCAATGTTACAGTTGCTTTGTTTAGCATTTGTTGAAATAATATTTTTAGCTTTAGAGAGAAAGTATTTATTAAATATGTTTACTATTTCTTGGCAATTTTTAAACGAGGTACCCCGAACATTAAATTGTTGATTATATCATTGTTTACAGATTTATTGATTTCTAATTTAACTATATACAAAAAAGTTTTATTCCTGTTGAGGTATTTTTTAATTTTATCTTCATAAATAGATGTAAGATACAAACACATCCTTTCACCTTCCTCAATCAATGTCACATACAAACACACCCATTCAACTTTGGTCCCTCAATGTAAGATACAAACACAACGATTCACCCTTGGTCCATCAATGTAAGATACAAAAACATTCAATCACCCTTGCTTTTTCAATGTCACATAAAAACACACACTTTCACACTTGCACATTCAATGTAACATACAAACACACACATTTACCCTTGCTCCCTCAAAGTAAGATACAAACACATCCATTCACGCTCCCTCTTTCAATGTCACATACAAACACACCCTTTCACCTTGCTCACTCAATGTTAAATACAAACACAAACTTTCACACTTGCTCTCTCCATGTCACATACAAACATATCCATTTAGCCCTGCTCTTTCAATGTCACATAAAAAACAAACCTTTCACCATTGCTTTCTCAATGTCTCATACAAAAAAAACCATTCAACCTTGCACACTCAATGTCACATACAAACACACCCATTCACCCCTGCAACTTCAAGGTCACATACAAACACACCCATTCACCCTTGCTCCCTCAATGTCACATATAAACACTTCCATTCACCCTTGCTCCCTCAATGTAAGAAAAAAAGGCATCCATTCAACCTTGCTGCTTCAGTGTCACATACAAACACAACCATTCACAATTCCTCACTCAATGTAAGATACAGACACATAAATTCGGCCTTGCTCCTTCAATGTCACATAAACACACACCCATTCACCATACCTCCCTCAATGTAAGATACAAAAACATTAAAACATACTTGCTTTTTCAGTGTGACATACAAACACAACCATTCACCTTTGCTTCCACAATGTAAGATACAAGCACATCCATTCAGCCTTGCTCCTTCAATGTCACTTAGAAAAACACCCATTTACCCTTGATCCCTAAATGTAAGATACAAACACATCCATTCACCCTTGCTCCTTCAATGTCACATACAAAAACACCCTTTCACCATTGCTCCCTCAAATTCACATACAAACACAAACATTCATCCTTACTCCCTCAACGTAAGATACAAAGGCATCCATTCACCCTTGCTCCCTCAATGTCACATACAAACACACACATTCACCCTTGCTCCCTCAATGTCACATACAAAAACACACATTCACACTTGTTCCCTCAATGTCATGTACAAACACATCCATTCACCCTCGCTCACTCAATGTAAGATACAAAGATATTCATCAAACTTTGCAACTTCAATGTCACATACAAACAAACCCATTCACTCTTGCACAATCAATGTAAGATACAAACACATCCATTCTGCCTTGCTCTTTCTATATCACATACAAACACATGCTTTCACACTTTCTCCCTCAATGTCACATACAAACCCATTCATTCACACTTGCTCCCTCAATGTAAGATACAAACACATCAATTCAACCTCCCTCCTTCACTGTCACATACAAACACACCCTTTCACACTTCATTCTTCAATGTCACATATAAACACATCCATTCACACTAGATCCCACAATGTAAGATAAAAAAACTTCCAATCACCCTTTTTCCCTCAATGTCACATAAAAACACACACATTCACACTTGTTCTCTCAATGTCACTTATTAACACGCCCATTCAAACTTGCTCTCTAAATGTCACATACAAACACATCCATTTACCCTTGCTCCCTCAATGTAAGGTACAAACCCATTAATTCATACTTGCTCCTTCTATGTCACACAAAAACCTAACCGTTCACACTTGCTTCCTTAATGTAAGAAACAAACACATCCATTCAGCATTGGTCCTTCAATGTCACATACAAACACAACCATTCACCCTTGCTCCCTCAACGTAAGATACAAAAACACGCATTTAGCCTTCCTTCTTCAATGTCACATATAAATACACCCTTTCGCCCTTGCTCTTTCAATGTCACATACAAACACTTCCATTTACCCTAGTTCCCTCAATGTAAGATACAAACCCATCCATTCACCCTCGCTCATTCCATGTCACATAAAAATGCAACCTTTTAAGCTTGCTCCCACAATGTCACATTCAAACACATTCATTCACCATTGCTCCCTCAATTTAAGATACAAACACATCCATTCAGCCTTGTTATTTTAATGTCACATTCAAAAACACCAATTCACACTTGCTCCATCAATGTAAGACACAAACACAAACATTCAGCCTTGCTGTTTCAATGTCACATTCAAACCTACCCTATAACCCTTGCTCCCTCAATGTCTATTACAAACACATCCATTCCCCTTGCTCCCTCAATGTAAGTTAAAAACAATTCCATTCACCTTGCTCCCTCAATGTCACATACAAACACACCCATTCACCCTTGCTCCCTCAATGTCACATACAAACACACCCATTCACCCTTGCTCACTCACTGTCACATACAAACACACCCATTCACCCTTGCTCACTCAAGGTCACATACAAACACACCCATTCACCCTTGCTCCCTCAATGTCACATACAAACACACCCATTCACCCTTGCTCACTCAATGTCACATACAAACACATCCACTCACCCTTGCTCCCTCAATGCCACATACAAACACATCCATTCAAGTTTGCTCTACCAATGTAAGATACAAACACATCCATTCCCACTTGCTCCTTCAATATCATACAAACACAACCATTCACCCTCGGTCACTCAATGTCACATACAAACACCTCCATTCAGCCTTGCTCCTTCAATGTCGAATAAAAACACACACTTTCACCCTTGCTTTTTCAATGTCACATACAAACACACCTTTTAATCCCTGCTCCCTCAATGTCACACACAAACACACCCATTCACACTTGCTCCCTCAATGTCACACACAAACATACCCATTCACCCTTGCTCCCTCAATGTCACACACAAACACACCCATTCACCCTTGCTCACTCAATGTCACATAAAAACACACCCATTAAACCCTGCTCCCTCAACGCCACATACAAACACATCGATTGAAACTTGCTCTTCAATGTCACACACAAACACACCCATTCACACTTGCTCCCTGAATGTCACACACTAACACACCCATTCACCCTTGCTCCCTCAATGTAAGATAGAAACACACCCATTAACCATTGCTCCTTGAATGTCACAAACAAACACACCCATTAAAACTTGCTCCCTCATTGTCATATACAAACACATCCATTCACCCTTGCTCTTTCAATGTCACATACAAACACATCCATTCACCCTTGCTTCCTTAATGTAAGATCCAAACCCACCCATTCACCCCTGCTCGCTCAACGTCACACACAAATACATCCATTCACCCTTGTTATTTCAATGTCACACACAAACACACCCATTCACCCTTGCTCCCTCAATGTCAAATGCAAACACACCCATTAACCCTTGCTCCGTCAATGTCACACACAAACACACCCATTCACACTTGCTCCCTCAATGTCAGATACAAACACACCCATTAACCCTTGCTCCCTCAATGTCACATACAAACACACCCATTCACCCTTGCTCCCTCAATATCAAATAAAAACACACCCATTAAACCATGCTCCCTCAATGTCACATACAAACACTTCCATTATCCTTGCTCCTTCAATGTCACATACAAACACACCCATTCACCCTTGCTCTTTCAATGTCACATAGAAACACATCCTTTCACCCTTGCTCCCTCAATGTCACATACAAACCCATCCATTCACCCTTGCTACTTCAATGTCACATACAAACACACTTATTCACCCTTGCTCCCTCAATGTCACATACAAACACACCCATTCACCCCATGCTACTTCAGTATCAAATACAAACACGCCCATTCACCTTTGCTCTTTCAATGTCACATACAAACACATACATTCACCCTTGCTCCTTCAAAGTCAAATACAAACACACCAATTCACCCTTGCTCACTCAATGTCACATACAAACACACCAATTCACCCTTGCTCACTCAATGTCACATACATACACACCCATTCACCCTTGCTCCTTCAATGTCACATACAAACACACCCATCCACCCTTGCTCCTTCAATGTCATATACAAACACACCCATTCCCCCTTGCTCCCTCAGTGTCACACACAAACCTCACATTCACCCTTGCTCCCTCAATGTCACCCACAAACCTCACATTCACCCTTGCTCCCTCAATGTCACATACAAACACACCCATTCACCATTTCTCCCTCAATTTCTGATACATACACACCCATTCACTCTTGCTCCTTCAATGTTATATACAAACACACCCATTCACCCTTTCTCCCTTAATGTCACATACAAACTCACCCATTCACCCTTGCTCCTTCAATGTCACATACAAACACACCCATTCACCCTTGCTCCCTCAATGTATGATACAAACACATCCATTCACCCTTGCTCCTTCAATGTTATATACAAACACATCCATTCACCCTCGCTCCCTCAATGTCACACACAAACCTCCCATTCACCCTTGCTCCCTCAATGTCACACACAAACCTCACATTCACCCTTGCTCCCTCAATGTCGCACAGAAACCTCACATTCACCCTTTCTCCATCAATGTCACACACAAACCTCACATTCACCCTTGCTCCCTCAATGTCACACACAAACCTCACATTCACCCTTTCTCCATCAATGTCACACACAAACCTCACATTCACCCTTTCTCCATCAATGTCACACACAAACCTCACATTCACCCTTTCTCCATCAATGTCACACACAAACCTCCCATTCACCCTTGCTCCCTCAATGTCACACACAAACCTCACATTCACCCTTTCTCCCTCAATGTCACACACAAACCTCACATTCACCCTTTCTCCCTCAGTGTTACATACAATCTTCACACTCATACAAAACGGTTAAATATAGATTAGGCCTACGTAAGAAATAAATGTGCTTCAGATTTGGTAAAGCGTTATTTGGATGGGAAAAACATTAACAGGTGTTTGATCGTGCAAAATCCTCTGGAATCTTGAGGGACCTCGAGAATAAGAATACGGCTGTTTTGATCCAATACAGCTTGCCATTCATTCGAACTAATCCGGTATCCTGTGAATTTGGGAGGAGCGCCAGCAGTGTAAGGAATGTTAGGAGTCTGCTAGTTGTAAGATATTAAACTGAGATACTGAAATGTTGCAAACTGATTTCACTACAGCAAATTGGTTACACTAATTTTCAAATAAATCTCTAACGTAATTCCACTGACATTTTTGATAATACCGTTGAACAAACAATCCTTGAATTTTACCAAAGCTGCAGTTTCGAAAGCTTCTTCACTTCATTCGATAGCTTCTTTACTACATTCTGCCACTGGATTATATTTTGAATCAAATAAATCGTTATTTCGAGGATCATATTGCCTTTTGTAATGGGTTGGTTTTACGGTAAGTTGCTGTAAGACCTCTCTTAAACCCGAATCCCTTGTGTCACGGTTTTCGGCCTGCCCCACAATTCTTATTCAATATATTGTTAATAACATTTTCAAATTATGAGGCTGCAGAAATTACTGTAAATATGAGCAGACATATATTAGTTCAGTTTTTACGCTGCACGTGTATTGAAACATAATGGAAAACCCATGAGTATTTTCGTTAATAATTATTACTAACACAACATGAAAATTGGTTCCTTTGTAAATCTTAAGAGAGTTATTTTTATTGGATATGCGATGTGCCCTGTTTTGTGGTAAACTTGTGTGATATTCATGAAATACTTTAAAATATTAATCGTACCGCCTTAGCCAGATTATCCCTGATGTGAAATACATTATAATGGTTCGATATCGAGTTACATTATTTTACCGTTTAAGTGCAAGCGCTACCTATAAAAATAATGACGTTACATTCAGTTACCGTCTGCGGGTCAGCAAGTCGTGCCCGGATGGAAACGACTGTCAGCGTTACAGCAACTGTCACAGTACGTCATGAGACAGTGGCACAGTGATAGGAACAGCTGTAGGCTGAGGGTGGGGATAAAATATAATGGCAGATCCGTAACATAAAAAAATCCGACAAATCTTGCAATATCTGACGGACCGAAAGTTCTTCACTGACTGTACTTACAGTTGAAGCTAAATCTGTATACTGAGCTGGGACTGTATTGTAAGTGCAAGTGTGGTAAGTTACAGCAACGTGTGTGTTGGTTTTGTTGTTCAGTTTCGTTTTGTGATAAAATTAAACGGCTTGATGAATTTGAATTCCGTGATGTTCCACGCACATAAAGTTAATAATAACCATCAAATCACACTAAGATGGAAAGAACAACTTTATATGGAAAACAACAAATATAGCTATTTATTTTATCTTATCAGTAAAACAACGGGATGACTAACTTAAAAAATATTTTTAAATCAGTTGCAAAATTCGAGGCGTAAACATAGGCGTGTAATTCTCATGTGTTCGCTTACTTTTGTATGATTATTTCCCGAAACGTAAGACTTATGGAATTACTCCATTGACTTAGGTCATGCAATAAGTCGCACGTTGCCATACAACATCTGCTATATACATTGCTCGGTGTGACCACTATTTACAGTTACTGTCGTGACACACACAGTCACACACGCAGCTCTTCGTATGCAGTCTTCATTATTGTTATCCGATAGCAGTCAAACGGAACGTGCTGACGGATATTAATGAATGTGCAAACTGTTAATGTTATGAAAATGCTTGTAGCGGTTATGCAGCTGTAATCTGAGGATGTACGGACAGACAGACAGACAGACAGACATGGCGATATTGAAATGTGTCCATTTGAAACTTATCATACACAAAGCGCTACGAATTATTGCAGCTCTTGCGAATCACCCTGCCGTACCGGAAGTCACATCATTATCTCAGTTAACACTGCCTTTGGTAAAGCAAAGTACAGCGTACGATAAAGAAGCAGAACTTGATCACAGTTCACATTCTTACTGCACACCCTGTCCTCATCACTCAATTAGAATTTCGACGCAAAAAGAACAACTAAAAATTTTTCAAAATGAGAAACCATTCTGTTGCATTAAATGTGTAAGTCCAGAAGCTAATATCATATTTCCTTAAATTTCTTACAGATTTATTTTTGGTTCCATGTTGCTGTCACAATTTCACGGCAGTGATGAAATGTTACAAGCCTAAGTCTTCCAAAAAAAAACATTTAAATTTGGTAAAAAAAATTTGCTGCAATCGACTGCGACAAATGTGTTTATTTTGACGTAAATTGGTGACAGGATCTGAGGGTGAGGCTTGTCTTTACTTACACAGTTGACAGCCTTAAAATATTGTTATACTAAATGTGACGGTCCAGTTGCACTTGATATGGATATTTAGTGCGGAACACAATAAATTGTTAACGACAAACGGTAAGGAGCTGAAAACACAAAGCGGAAATTGAAACGGGCAGGAATTATGTCACCATTAACACTACTACTAACACTAATATCAACAACAACACCAACACCAAAATCACCATTAATATCACCATTACTACCACCACTATTACCACCACTAGAACCACCAAACTACTACTAACACCACCACCACAACCACCACCACCACCACCATCACCAAGACCACTACTACTACTACCAAAACCAATACTACCAACACCACCATTCCTACCACCACCACAACAACTGATACCAAAACCACCATACCTACCAACAACACCACCACCATCCCTACTACCACCACCACCACTCATACCACCACTACAACCTCTACTACCACCACCAACATTCCTACCACCACCACCACCCCTACCACCACCTCCACCAATACTAACACCAACACAACCTCTAAAACAACCACCACCATTTCTACCACCAACACAAACCTTACCAACACCAACACCACCACTCCTACCACCAACATTCCTACCATCACCACAACCACTAATAACACCACCAACATTCCTATCAACACCACCACACCTACCACCACAACAACCACTCCTACCACCAAAAGAACCACTACAACCACCACCAACATTCCTACCACCATCACCATCACTCCTACCACCACCATAACCACTATTACCACCACCACCATTCCTACCAACACCACCAAAATCACCACCACCACCACCACTAACACCAACACCCCCACACCTACAACCACCACAACCACTACTAACACCACCAACATTCCTACCAACACCACCACCCCAACCACCACCACCACCACTCCTACCACCACCAAAAACACTACTACCACCACCACCATTCCTACCAACCCCACCACCCCTACAACCACCACCACCACTACTACCACCACCACAACCAATACTACCACCACCACAATTCCTACCACCACCACCACCACCCGTACCACCACCATCACGACTCATACCACCACCATAAACACTACTACCACCACCACCACCATTCCTACCAATACCACCAACCCAACCACTACCACCACCACTCCTACCACCACCACAAACACTACTACCACCAACAACATTCCTACAACAACACCACCCTTACCACCACCACCAGCACACCTACCACCACCACAACCACTACTACCACCATCATTCCTACCAACACCACCACCCCTACCACCACCACCACCACCACTTCTACCACCACCACCACAACCACTATTAATACCACCACCATTCTTAACACCACAAACAAATATACCACCACCACCACCATTCCTACCACCACCACCATTCGTACCACCACCACCATACCTACGGCCACCACCACCAGTCCTAACACCACGACCACCACTCCTACCAACACCACTACCATTCATACCAACACCACAACCACTACTACCACCACCAATATTCCTAACACCACCACCGATCTTACCACCACCATCACCACTCCTACCACCGCCACAACAACTACAACCACCACCACCATTTCTACCACCACCACCACACCGACCACCAACACCAACCCTACCAGCACCACAACCAATAAAACCAACACCATTCCTATTAACACCACCACTCCTACCAACACCACAACCACTCCTACCACTACCACAACCACTGAAACCGCCACCACCATTCTTAACACCACCACCACCACTCCTACCACCAACACAACCACTAATAACACCACCACCAACATTCCTACCACAATCAACAACACCACTACCCCTACTACCACCACCACCCCTACCACCACCACCACCCCTGCCACCACCACCCCTACAACCACCAACCCTACCACCACCACCCCTACCACCACTACAACCTCTACTACTACCACCAAAAATCCTACAACCACCACCACTCCTAACACCAGCCCCAAACTTACAACGACCACAACCACTACAAAGGACACCACCATTCCTACCACCAGCAACACCCATACCACCATGACCACCAATCCTAACACCACCACAACCACTAAAATCACCACCATTCCTAGCACCACCAACAACCCTACCAACAAAAAACAACTACTAACTCCACCAAAACCACTTCAATCAACACAACCATTCTTATCACCACCACCACCACCACCACCATTACCAATCCCATCACCACCACAACCATTAAAAGCACAACCAACATTCCTACCATCACCACCACCACCACCACCACCCCTACTACCACCAACACCACTCCTACCACCAACACAACCGGTACTACCTCCACCACCCATGTCACCACCACCATCACTAATACAACCTCCACAATCACTACTACCTCCACCATATTTCCTACCACCACCACAACCACTGTTTCCAAAATCACAAATCCTAATAGCACCACAACCATTCCTACCACCACCATCACCCCTACCACGATCACCAACATTCCTACCACCATCACAAACACTACTACCACCACCACCACCATTCCTACCACCACCACCACCCCTAACACCACCACCAATCCTACCAACACCACAACCACTACTACCACCACCACCATTCCTACCACCACCACCACCACCACCCCAACCACCACCACCACCAGTCCTACCACCACCACAACCACTACTACCACCATTCCTACCACCACCACCACCACCACCACCCCTACCAACATCACCAACACTCCTACCAACACCACAACTACTACAACCACCACCACCACAATTCCTAACACCACCACCACGCCTACCAACACTACCAACACTCCCACTACCATCACCACAACCATTACTACCACCACCACCATTCCTATCACCACCACCACCCCTACCACCACTACCACCATTCCTACCACCACCACAATCACTACAACTACCACCACTAATCCTACCACCACCAACACCACCACTCCTACCACCCCCACAACCACTAATACCAACACCACCACTACCACCCCTACCACCACCACAACCACTACAACCACCACCACCATTCCTACAACCACCACCACCCCTACCACCTCCACCACCAATCCTACCACCACCACAACCACTATTACCACCACCACCATTCCTATCACCATCACCCCTACCACCAGCAAAACCACTCCTACCACCACACCAACTACAACCACCACCATTCCTACCACCACCATCACCCTACCAACATCACCACCATTCCTACCTACAACACAACCACTACAACCACCACCATCATTCCTAACACCAACACCACCACCACCACCACCACCACCACCACAACCATTATTACCACCACCACCATTCCTATCAACACCACCAACCCTAACACCGCTACCACAACTTCTACCACCACCACAACCACTACAACCACCACCACTAATCCTACCACCAACAACCCCACCACCACCACCACCACCACCACCACCACCACCACCACTCCTACCACCCCCACAACCACTAATACCACCACCACCACTACCACTACCACTCCTACAACCACTACAACCACTACAACCACCAACACCATTCTTACAACCACCACCACCCCTACCACCTCCACCACCACTCCTACCACCACCACAACCACTATTACCACCACCACCATTCCTATCACCACCATCAACTCTACCACCAGCACAACCACTCCTACCACCACCACAACCACTACAACCACCACCACAATTCCTACCACCACCACCACCACCACCACCACTCCTACCAATACCACAACCACTACTACCACCACCACTATTCCTACCTCCACCACAACCCCTACCACCACAACCACCACTCCTACCACCACCACAATCACTACTACCACCAACGCCAATCCTACCACCACCACCACCACCACTACACCTACCACCATAACAAGCACTAATAGCACCACCACCATTCCTACCACCACCACAACCCCTACCAACATCACCACCACTCCTACCACTACCACAACTACTACTACCACCACCACCACCATAACCACTACTACCACCACCACCATTCATACCACCACCACCACACCTACCACCCTCACCACCACTCCTACCATCACCATAATCACTACTACCACCACAACCACCATTCCTACCACCACCACCACCACTCCTACCACCACCTTAATCACTACTATCACCACCACCATTCCTACCACAACCACCACCACCATCACCACCACTCCTACCACCACCACCACCACTCCTATCACCACAACCACTACTGTAGTGACCACGGAGTATAGGCAGTTTACAGCGGACCGAAACCGACCGCTCCGTTAGTACTACTTAAAAGTGAAAAATTCCTACTCTCACCGATGGTCCGTTCGGTATAACCCACGTCAAACAACAACGGTTATGGCTAAAAGCTAAATTCTATTTTACTACGTTTATATACAGATTTACACGTATTAAGGTCAAAGTGTCTTTCTTAGCAATATTACACTTGCATGTCAGAGTTCTGGGGTTTTGCACAACTAGCTGGCTCGCCTTTATATAACCAATTTGTCCCGTAAGTTTCCAAAGTAAAATTTCGAATTTATTTTAGAATTTAGTTTAACCAAAGCGACTCACGTTCAATAATCAGTCGATACGCTATATTGACCAGCATGTCAGCCTTCGTTCCTTCGGAAATTCTTCATGGCTGGCAATCTTCTTCAAGACAGCGATATATCATCAGTATTGTTTTCCCATCTTCGTTGATCAAACGTTACGCCGAAAGTATCTCCCTCTAGTCAAATATTCGTAAAGATATATAAAGGCTATTTGCTCATGTCATGCATTTTGTGTGTGTGTAAACACAACATTACAGCACCTTAGCTCAGTTTCATACATCCCATACTGTAACAGTCCTTGTAACGCTGTAGAAGTGGAGCGCTGATGTCAGCTATTTGTCACACGTTGACATAACCTTCTGTAACCGGGCTGGTTTATAAACAGTTTACAGTGTGGTAATCGCTAAGCTCAGCTTCTAATACAGCGTGTCGTTTCCTCATTTTACACAATTTTCAAAGTTGGCAAATCATAAATTACAAAAGTTTCTTAGCTACCAAAAATTTCAAATGTTCATTACCAATGCGCATTACACCTCCCCCTCCTGAAACAAAATTTCAGGATAAAATAAATCCTTTTCTTTTAAGCTGAAATTTCCAATAAACCTAATTTTTAGCTTACATACTATATACAGTAAAAGGATTAAAATCAATATCGTTTCCAGTCTCAATGAATTACTGGACACAATATGCTAATTCACACATCTCTTATACAATGTTGATAGTTTATTTTAGTCTTTATTAGCTTTGCTTTGAGTTCTTATGAACACACACTTGAACATGCGTCACGTGTTGACCACTGTACTGCTGCGACAGCGATGTTCCGGAAGCGGATCGGATTTCGTCTGTTGCGGCGTCCTTGCTGTATGCCTGCCCGTGTGTCGAGGATAGAGATTCCATTGTGCTATCTGTATCGCAGTCGCATAGGGCTTTTCATTTAATTTTATCACACCGTGTTTTGCAACAAGCAGGTTGCAAATGTGACATTATTGTAGGCGTGATCTCTCTAAGTGCTTGAAACTGTGGCTTCGGGTGTAAGGCTAGGCGCGCACTGGCAACTTTAGTTGCTCAACTATTTAGGTGTCCGGATGGAGAACACTGCTTTATACGAGAGCGCGAGCACTGGCAAATTTTCTGTTGCGGCAACAAACAATTTGCTGCCTGTTGCGGCCTGACCCATTCTCGAGGCAACAGAAATGTTGCTGATAACGATAGGACGCTCATGTTTCAGTCTGTCCGCGCGCACTGGCAACTAAATAGTTGCTTGCTAGCTGCAGTAAGATGTACAAGCCTTGTGTCTTGAGTCATACGGCTGTGTCTATCGTAGAGGACATAGAAAAGTTAATATGCGAGGTGGAGAGAAGACCACCTTTGTATAATAAAAGATTGAAAGAATACAGCGACAGAAATCTGGAGGATAAATTGTGGTGCGAAGTTTGCAAGTCAGTCGTCACGAACTGGAGTGAGCTTCTAGCTGAGAAGAAATCAGAAAAAGCTATGTTAATTTTCTTGTTCATATTATTGTGGATCATGCTGATGATGCTATTATATTGGGCAGAAGCGTACATACTGTAAAGAAAAGCACAGAGGCTTCAGTAGTTGCTAGTAAGGAGAATGGCCTAGAGATAAATGCTAAAAAAATGAAGTACATGGTCATATCTCGAGATAAAAATGCAGGACGAAGTCACAATATAAGGACTGATAATAGTTCCTTTGAAAGGGTGGAACAGTTCAGATATTTGGGAACAAATCTAACGAATCAAAATTATATTCAGGAAGGA
>Ga0123355_10008942_pt1 | contig 15176 bp, 11 predicted proteins | sample TergutEmb28metaG_3_FD_89872 | JGI IMG/M metagenome (GOLD analysis project Ga0123355, IMG submission 89872) | Embiratermes neotenicus P1 segment gut microbial communities from Petit-Saut dam, French Guiana - Emb289 P1 | ecosystem: Host-associated > Arthropoda: Insects > Digestive system > Gut ...
AAATGTGGTAGAGAAGAAAGAATTTTATTGGGAGAGAGAAAAATGTTTTTTGTGGGGGGGGGGGGGGGGGAAAGGTGAGTGCCACTGGCCGAATGCCAGATCCTGGAAAACACAATGCCTGGGGTGGGGGCAACCATATTAAAATATTTCAAACCAGTGTCCTTCAATATCCATAGTTACACATCTACTTCAACACTTCATCAAATTCACATACATTCTTTCTATTTCTTATTTCTTAAAGACTGGGACGTACATCTTATTTATAAGTACATGGTATTAAACGAAAGGCACAAACACAACATAATTCCTTTAAACTGGAACCTGATACTCCAGAAATCCTGATACTTCAGCAGCTGAGGAAAATATTCCCTAGTCCAGAAGTTGTTCAAAAAGGCCTCCAAAACTGTCTCTACACTGACTGTTATGGTATCTCCTGACCCGTTGTCTCCTACTCCATCAACTTCTGCAGTTATGATGACTCCAAAAAACACAGACAAGGACCCTTATGCCCCTGAACCAGCAGCTGAAGGAGATATCCAAATAGAGTACTCATCTGATCAGTTGTGCAGCCCATTAAGAACAGTAACAAAAAATTACCTGTAAGAATGTAGGTCAGTTTGATAATCTGACACCTGTCTGGTCTCATGATGCCACATTAAAGGAATTATACTGTAGCTGGATTCATGATGCCAACAGTGAAAAACTCTATATGCATGGCAACTGTTAAATTATACCTGAATACTTCAAAGATGTCTTGAAGGTGGCTTCCAATTAAGGCAGGAATCATGGGAAGAAGCACAATTAACACAAGCAGGGCACTCATAAGAGGTAGAATATCAGTCTCCACCTGCAAATTAGAAACTCATAATGTTAATTTATACCGCAGACCTTTAATGGTAATTTACATCATATGACTATGACTGAAGAACATTACATAACAAAGAACTCTCCACTGTTAATTACAGCAGATCAATATAACAAGTTAGAAATGTCAAATACTTCTCTTCTGATTTGAAAGTACAAGTTCTGTGATCACCAGCCACTGGGGGGGGGGATGTGCAAAAGATTCAACACTAGTAAATAATTTTATGGACAAAATAAATATTTAAAATTGTTCTTTTTTTATATAAGTTGTATGACCACTGTACTTCATTTCATTAAAAGTAATGCACAAACTTCGTGTATTAACTTCGGGTGCTTATTCCTGAGGTCCAAAATGTCGTAAATGCAGTTCACAGGGGTTATGGATTTATCATAACCAGAACATTAAAAAAAAAATAAGCGCATGTACTTAAGTAAGGCCAGCTCAAAATTTTATGTGGTGCAGGCAACTTCAGTAATATTTTGTCTGAATGCAGGTAGCATTAAATACTATACACAGAATGAAGAATGAATAAGTATACATACATTTATATGTAAAATTTTGCTTGTGTATTTTTCTATGCATAATGTGAAATAAAAATACAATAATAATAATAATAATAATAATAATAATATTACAAATAATTAAAAATGCAATTCACAACATAGCCTAGGATGAAGTTATTTTAGCATGTTTTACAAAATGAATCTGTAATATAATGTGTGTCTCCAAAAATAAAAGTCTCATCACTTTTCAGAACTGTTGCAGTGTTTAATCTCAGCCTTGCCAGGGAAGAGGGTTAAGAAATGTTTACTAATTTCAGGTGTCTCTGTGGGCAACACACTACCAGCTAGCTACAGGTTTAGTGGGTCCAACTTAAATAACGTTTCTGTTACTAGATTTACAATAAGTATACAAAACTACCACAACCCTTATTCTCAATACACATGCTGGAATACCCACAAATCAAGCATGCAGCTTGCATAAGTTCATTAGGTTGTTGTTCTACACAGGTTGGAGCATCCAAAATGTAAAGGAGCAATTCAAACATGTTTTCACTTTTAGTCAGTGCCACAGATCTTTTATCTTCCCCATTAATCAATATTTATGAGTTGAGGTTTGGAGATGTGGGTGGCCAGTGCAGTGGACTGCCATAACTCATCCATGTACAGGGTAGCAATGTTCAAGATACACTTTCACTGCACAGCTAAAATTAAGTGGCACTTTCATCATGTCACATTTACAAGTGCAATTGTTTTATTTTTTGAAGGTACAATTTCTAACAGTAACCACTCATGTTACAACAGCAAAACAAATGCAAATGAGCACTCATGCATGCACACACACCCCCACATAACAATAATTTACAGCATACTGTGAGGACTTAGGTTTTGTTGTTATGCAGCAGTCCTTAGAATCTCTGGCCAGAGCACGATGCTGCCCACTCATTCAACACAGAGGTTCTCACAGCAGTGTTGCTGAAGATTCAAGTATTCTGGAATGTTATACTGTGCTGTTGGACAAGTGTATCATGACCTTTAGGAGGAGTGTAATGCCTTCATTTTTATGTTCTAGCAATACAAGAACAATATCCCTGCAGAAAGTTGGTGCCAACTTACATATACTCTCCTCAAGTGGCACTTCTCAAAGCCTCTCACTCCACCTCCACATTCCATGCAACTTAACACTTCAATGATGCTGGGATTTAAATTCCAACTACTACCCAGGATTGAGGGTTTTAAATTTATAGTACGCTTAAATGCATTCACTAATGTACCTAGGTAGAGTGCAGTAAGGCCACAGGCATGTGAAGAATTAAAGGTCTGTACAGTGCATTGAGCCTGGTGCTGAAGGGTTAACTGCACACCCATCCCAGTCATAACACAAAAAACCACCCAATGCATATCACTGCTAGCCCTAACATCCCTCACCCTGTCCTTTCTACACCATGATCAACAATACCTACATAATACACACCACCTTTCTGCATGGGTATTCTTCTTGGAGCACTAGAACCTGAAGATGCAGGAAATATAATCCTTCAAAATATCACATAATATTCATACAATGACAGACCATAACATCCCAGAAGACTTGAATCTTCAAAAACACTACCGTAGAAACCTCAACACTACAAGTTTGCCCTTTTTTAATGAGTATAATTTATCATATGGTATCTGTATCATTGTCTGCAACATCCTCTCATGAACAAGCAAAATGTAATACAATGTTTGAGCAGAACATTATCTCATAAAAAGTTCTCCATGGAAAGTGTTCTTCCTTATGGACAAAGGATCCGACGAATCACATTACAAACATAAACTCTCAACCTGACCTACGTAACCACTAACATGGAAGCACAGCATTCAGACAGCAGCTGTATTGGTGATCAAACTTTGTAGAAGGGAGTGACTTTAAAAAGTGTTTATCAGTTGCCACCCTGAGACAAATTTATGTTCACAGACACTTACTTCAAACTCATGTTGTGAAGAGTCATCAATATATTGCAAGATCCCATATTTTCACAACACCTTTGCTAAACATTTAAGACTAATCTTCAAATCAGCATATGTCATGTAGGTTTGGGACATGGCTCTGTTATGGATGTACCTTGAGTAACTTCAGCAAATCCTTTAAAAGAGCATGTTGGGCAATTTTGTAAATCCATGCCGGGTTTCTTCTGACAATGTGACCCAGCAATGTCAGTGCTTGAAGTTTTGATGGACCTTTTAATGAATCTGACAACCTGTGGAACAATGGAATTCCATGCCATTAAATAAGTATGACAGGTGAATATACAGTATTGTACATCTCTTTCACTCTAGTAGGGGAAACCACTTTTATATTGTTTATTCTGTACAATATGATGAAGTAAATAATTCATTCACACCAATAAATACACTATTCTATGATTTATGTGTGCGATCTTTTACATACCTCCCACATGTTTTGACAATATTATCTCACCATCTTCAGGGAGATGACACCAAAATTTCTTTAAAACATATAGCAAGTAAATAGGTCATAGTAAACATACACATGTTGTGGTATAAACAGTGCAGAATTTTAAGGTAAACCTGTAAAACTGTAAGCATAAATTTTATAACAGTACATTTTCTGGTGTTTCATAAGTTATTTAGAGGAATCCATGTCTAAAATCAATGTACCGTTAAAGCTATTTATGTATGCAAAATATTCCAATCAAGTCAGTTTTCAGCTGATGGACAAAATCTACTCTCTAGTACAACTTTTTTAAACAGATCTAAATGCTCTAAAGGATATACTGTTAAAAAAAAGTTCTTCCACGAAAGAAAAAAATTGTTGTTACATGAAATACACAGCCCTTCATGTTGAATGGCTCAAGAACAAAATTTTACCAAATATACATTAAAGAACTGGTATGGAATGGGCAAATTTCTATTACAATGACCTTCAAGAGTCAATGCATGATGATGATGATGATGATAATAATAGTAATACCAAAACATCTGTCTAGAATACACCATTTTCACTTTCATCCCAATTTGACATATGTATGTACATATGTATGCATGCTTCCGAGTGCGCATGCGCGTGCACGCACACACACATATATGCACACACACGCACACATGCAATTAAGCACATTTAGTGTGTTTCTAAAATGCTACACCAAATAAAAACTCTATCAATAATTAAAAAGAAGGACTTCTGGGCAGAATTCATACAGGTTACTTTCACATAGCACAAAATATATAAATTTATAAAAATAAATCATGTAACAAGATGCTGAATAATGATTGCTTTTTAACATTGCTTTTAAATATCTGTTCAGTGAGGTTCACAGAATTCCGGTTGGACAGAACAAACAATGCATATGGCCTATCAGAACACTACAAACCACTAACAAATGCACCTAGACTACAATGTGTATTCCTGTCATAAGAACAAGAAACAAAACCATACATGAGTAGCTAAACACTTTGTGAGGAGAAATTCATGTGTTGGGAGGAATAACAAATTAAAATAATAATTACAATGAAACAAAATTCACTTTAAAAATATAGGAAATATTTCCTTTTTCAGTTCAGAATCTTCTGTCTCCTGACACCCAGTTCAAAAACCTATAGAATTATAATTTACCTGTCATTTTACACGGGTGTTAAACTTTGCTCTCACTGTGAGAGAAAACTGACTTTCTGGTTCTTGGTTTAATGACACTTTTTCAACTGAAGAGTTTATAAAATGGTATTTGGTAGAAAGATGGAAATATGAACTGGAAAAATGTATAACAGATGTGGTTGCAGACATGACACTGTACACTCTAGTACAGCATTTGCCATACTGCGCACTGCGTAGCACTGCTGTTCTGTGAGATGTGAATATGTGTTCTGAGAAAAAAATTGAGGGAAAAAAACCATACATTTTTTTTATTAATTTGAATTTAGCATATCTGATCACAGTTTAAGACACTGTTCATGTAACAATTTTTATAAGAACCCTTCATTTGGTTACTCTCATTGCACTGACTTTTATTTGATAAGGAACCACAAAACATATGAGTTCCATAAATATTTACTAAGTTAAAAAGGGTTCACTACCAAAAAAGTCTGGGAAATGCTTGTCTAGTACAGGTATATTCATGTTTCAGAAAATCTTGGTGCCTCCTGATGAAGGGAACAGCAAGATCCTATAATAGGTACACACTTTTCTACCTAACTGCACAGCATCACACGTCAGAAGATGACAATCTTCAACACAGTGACAACCTCTTTCGACAAAGAAGCCACAAATAAGTTACCACATGACAAGTACACACTCTTCTGGGCTTACTCACAGTCCTTTATAAAAACTTACAAATACAGAGTAATCTACTTACTAGAATTAACTCGGGTTTATTCCAACAAGTTGAGATAACAATGACACATTACTTTTAAGAAATGTGGTATTAAAAATGGCTTTTAATTTATGATGCTTAATTTGACATATGCTTCAAACATGAAAAGAATAAAATAAAATCTAAAACTTCTAACCCTCCAGTATGAAAAAAGGTGCTAAACATGTACCACAATGGTGCCTTTTATATTATGAAGATGTGTGGGTTTCAAAAGGACATGCCATGTCTCTCTTCTAGCTTGATGAGCTAACAAGGTTAGCCACAATACTACCCAGCAGTTGGCAAGTACAAGGTATGAACTCACCTGTCAAAAAGGTGCTTATCATGAGGTTCACGAACACCTACCAGTATTTCGACTGACCTTGATGAATTGGTTGATAAGCAATAGTCACACAGAGCATTCACAAGCCATGATTCTTTGGCTGAAATGAAATATCAGTTTCTTAAGATAAGCATATGAAACCTTTCATGTGTTTCAGCAGAGTACTTTAACAAAGCAAAATAAGGGCAATGCCCCACAAAATGAAATTTATACCTACTCAATTCAGCATTCAAGAATTCAAATTTTACAGCTAGTGGCTATTTGTCATATAGAGTCTTTATCAGTCTTCTTCAATATGTAATTACATATAGTTCCCTCTCTCTAAATTAATTTCTCTTTGTCATTATGTACCTTTGCCCAACAAACAGAGCAACACATGAAACATACACTCTTACCTTTAAGCTTTTCTCTAGCATGCTTATTTTGACAATTACAAATAAAACCTGAAATTCAATGTGTGCATCACATGTTGACCTGCATACATATTAGTAACACTTAATACAAAAAAAAATATGAAATACATATGAACTACAGTATAATCTGGCATCATATATGACACTTCCTAATGATGTTTCCAATCAATTTTGTTCTATTCATGGGAGGAAAGATATGCTGTGTATATACAAAACATCAGGCACTGTACTATTTTTATTGTGATAGATGAATGGTGGAAGTATACAACAATATGTAGATATGACACACAAGGGGCTATGCCATGGTTCCCGAAGTCAGTCACTGGCCCCTCACCACACAGGCCCAGATTTGATCCCAGCCCAGTCTGTTTGGGATCTGTGCTGGATAGCGTGGCAGTAGGTCAGGTTTTCCTCCGAAGGCAGTGCAGTCTTGATTCTCCAAGTCCCAACAGTTCGAAGCTCTTTTTCTTGAGCCAATGCTCTGTTGTCAAGGTCAGTTCTATTTTTGGTACAGAATTCAGCTGAAGTGCATATCTCTGTGCGCACACCTGTCTTTTGGAAATACTTTACTGCCTTTTAGAGGTTTTCTTTGTGTATTATGGCTTCTTGAATAAGAGGGAAGGTTTCGATTTCTTCACAATGTGTACTTAATAGTGCGTATTGTATCATTATTCTACCGCTGTACTCCAACACATTGATATTTTAATAATGTTATATACACAGTATGTATTAGAGTCCAGTTGAAACATGATGGCACACGGTGACACACGGGAGGGGAAGTGAAGGGGAAACTGGCGAATGGAGTGGGTAGTCAGTACCTTTCACACCACCTCGGAACATGGTGTATCCAGCATTACTACCATTACAACTGCTGATGCGCACACATCAGCTGCCAGTAGTTGACTGAACTAACGCCCCTGCCGATTTAAATGGACTCGTCTGTTTCGTCGAAAGACAAAATCTGGTTTCTGCGCATGTGCCATCACATTTTAAAAGCAGTCTAATACAAAGTGCATGTCTATACTATACTATACATATAATCATTTGTCCAATGTTGTCATTTTCACTGCAGTCTGAGCTTTTCAGTAATTTTCAGCTATTTAACCCTTTGACGTCTAATGACCCCTATAGTGGTCATACCGCACCGCTAACCTCTAAACGCTGCATTTTATATATTTATTCAACAAATATAGGTACTGAATATTTTAAACATGGTATATACTCTCCGTTTTTTCTTCTTAAAAATGCAGTTTGTTTCATAATTCTAACGTATTTGGTTCCTGTTTTTTCACATTTTATATACAGAGTGTGCCAAAATTTAAAAAAAAATAATTCCGGTGCCAAAACGATAAGGCAACCTGGGTCCATTCACCTCAAACTATCAAGATTCTACCATACTTAATGTTTGGTGTTACTCAATTAACACTAAATTATTCTTTAACTCTCTGGATCTTCACAGCCTGCCATCTCCAACACCCTGCATGACATTTATTGGCACTTTTACATAGTCAATAATTTCCATCAGGTCTCATCCACAACAGAACTAAACCAACATACAAAACTGAGCAGGGAAAGTTCCACAAACTTTCTACCCATGTGTAGCCTCGTCTTAGCAAAAGTACTAATACTTGAAGAACGGGAAGACAAGAAGTGTATTAAAATGGTTGATTCGGACCATTCTACTGTTCTTTGAATCGCAAATGTGCTTCAGTATACCAAAAGCAACAATACGTTCTTCAAAAATAGTGCCAATTATTTCAGCCTCTGCAGTACATGCCACTGGGCCTTGGTAACTGCTGCCCATTCTATTGAATGGAGGATAATATATTTTTAAAAAAAAGTCCTAATTTTTTTCCCCTAACCATAAAATTCAAATTAACATATCTCAAATTAGTTTCACTAAACAACTAAAGATACCAGCACGTAACAATTGTCCTAAATGTAAGTGCACCCTTAGCACGGGATTAACACTTCATACAAAATGTTACAAATACTTACTAGTAAGGAAGATTTCATGAAACATTTTCTTGATTTCTTCTACATTTTCAGGTTGATTTGATTCTAGCCGATCAAAGAGCTCGGCTACCTCCATGATTTATGTTCCATGCATTAAGCCAAAAGGGTAATTATTTTTATCACAGGGAAGTTCTGCAGACCAAAATGAGCCTTTTATATGGTGATTTCATCGTTAGATTATTAGTAATGCCTGAAAAAACAAAACTAATTCATAAGCATCTTCAGAAAAACACAGCTCAATAAAAACAACTGAAACGGAAAGCAATCTAAAGGCCTTGTTTTCATGTGTTGTCAGTCCTAGACTTATTACAAGCTCTTACAAACGGGAAAATGCTCTGTGTCTAATATTTTCATGTAAAAAAATACATATAGATGACTTCAATTAATGATGCATAGACACAAGGATAACACACAAATTTCCTTGAACTAGCAAATTTTAACATAGTGCCACCAAGAATATAAATGACTAACAAGCATACCTAAGCATTATACAATACATTGAGCCCTTATAAATACACAGGTAACCACAGCAATGAGTGAAATTGCAATCACAATCCTTGCTATGTGCATACAACATTAGGTTTGGTAAATAACCAACTAGTAGCAGAGTTTTTGCTTATAGGAAATGGGCAAATTAGTACCCACTTTCCAATTTGTAAGCAAATTTTCACTGATGTGACCTCTATGCTCTCAGAGGTTCGATCACTGATCCCAGTGCCTCTTCCTGGCTGTCATGAGTTCTCAAAATACAATCTGCCATCAAAACAATGTGGCTTTTTGATAACACGTACATAACGTAACACAAAATAAACTAAAACATTTTATAATGAGCAATCTAATGAATCCTGAAAGCACACAGTGGTGAAGTGTGAAGAAACAAAAATTTTGTACAGCCCACACCACTGGTAGTTAAATTGATGGAAGCTACCACTGCATTTACCTTCAGTACTTAAAAATCAGCTAGTAAATATGCCACAGAAGTCTATACACATTGCTAATGTTAACTTATTAATACAACAGAAATTAAATTATTAAATTAAAACAAACACAATACTGGAAATTTGGGAGAATAATATCACACACACACAAACTTACAAATCCTCCATGTAACAATGAATACCTAGATCTATTAAATATTAAATGTTACTCTTCAACATTTCAATGCTCACTTTCCACTATAAAAATGTATTCACATTTGAATTTCCCTGTACAGTGAATACATCAACAGAATTTACAAGACATAAGATGTTCAATTATATACATGTTGCAATAAACCTATAACACAGCCTCACTTACTACAGAATTGTGACACTGCAAAATGAAAATATCATTTCCCATCACATGAAATCATCAAAATGAAACATCCTGCCCCAAAATCATCTAAATAAAACTAGCTGTGACCTATGTGCATAACAAATGCATGTAACTTCCATAAAATAAAAAAAGAAACCTTGATCCTCTCCCTTATATGACAAACTAATATGTTCAATGATGATGATCACAGTTTTCGGGGATGTGACAAAACACAACTATAATTCATAACATTTTTCTCTGATCACTTGTTAGTTGCATGTGCCAGAAAACATATTAAGCTCTTACATATTATTGGCCTTAAAAATGAATTACAGTGAAAGAAACTAACACACAGTGATGCTTGCAAAACATAAGTGCTGTAGAAATTTTACCAATTTAGCCAACTCATTCAGTTACATGGCTTTGATTACAATACTCCTAGAACTAAACTACTACCAAAATAAAAAAAAAAAACACCCCTTTTGGGTACAAAAAGAAATGTGAATTTACCTTAAAAATTAATCCAGCATTCAAAGCACCATGACCAAAAATTTTGTGAGACTGATGTACCAGTAACACTCCACACATGTCAAAATCTTGGCTAAGTTACTTCATTTCCTAAGGTTTTTAATGGTTTTCCTCACTACTTTATTCATGGAATGAATGCTTACTTGCAATACTGGAAAAACTGCAGTTGTATAAATTCAGCACTCCTATTCTGAAGTACTCTTAGTGTGACACGTCCAAACTACCAGTTGGCACAATGGCATCTTTCATACAGTATGAAGTAATTCAACAGTTACTAAAACTAACACATCATTGCTTTCCAACAACAAATAAGAGAGGCAGAGTAACAGCTCTTCATCATGTTAACTCTGCATCTGCATAAAGATATTAAATGTTTTTCTTTGTGTTACTATTACAGGCCACTATTAATTTGCTATGGGCTGGACGGTCTGGGCTTTGAACATTGGTGGTGCGCAAGATTTTCCATACCCATCCAGATGAGCCCCGAAGCCCACCCAGCTTTCTGTACAACAGGTAACAGGGTTCTCTCCCGCGGGTAAAGTGGCCAGGACACGGCGTTAACTGTCCACCCTTTTCTAGCACAAAGGTTGTGTATGGGGGCATGTTATAGTGTAAGCTTTACCTTTGTATACAAATGGTACAGTGTCACTCCTGTTACAAGACATCCTGAAATATCACTACCACACTCAGTACAATGACAACACAAATATTGAATCCAGTGACATGCTTTGATCAGCAAAAATGCCTCACTTTTATGCAACACAGCCCCAACCTCATTTATTGTGTTAAAAAATGGAACTATTTCATAAATGATATTCAATCATATAACCAACTCAGTTGTTGCAGTTACTGCAGCAGATATTCTAAATTCCATGCAGCAGAAGAGAGACCGGCCAGTGAAAAAGATCATAAATAATAACACATTATATCCATACCACAAACAAGTGAAAAGACCAATGTCATGCACAAATAAAATCTAAACAGATTCACTTCAATGAAACAGTAATCCTACAACATACTACATTACTCAATATGTAAGACAAGGTTACTTCAACTGTCATTTCAAAACAAATGTGTTTGAGTATCTTGTTATACTATACTAATGTTACATCAAAGGACCAAGAGGAGTAAGGATTCAAAGTAAACAGCTACAGCAATTCGATACCTATCATCACAGAACAACACTGGATGGTTTTTACACAACTATAAATCTAAATGTTTTTAATCAGACACTTATTTTACAGCTGATACTAATTATTCAAAGAGCAAGACGTGTTTTTACCTCAATGAAGTCTTTCCTATGCATCGCATACACATCTAACTTGCAAAGTATTATCCGTGTGTCTATAATAAGCCGCTATATATTCAATATTATTTACCATTTTGTTTGAATGATGTGCTAGCTTAATTTGCTAGCAAAAATCCATCACACGACAATTCCTGCAGACACCTAGAACAAAAGCAAATTAGCCTCTGATACTCGAGGCCGTGCTTCCTTGATCTCGCAGCAATTATCGAAACATCTCTTACGAGTAACTCATGGTCTTGCCAGCAGTGGCGGTAGTTGACCCACGGATGTTCACATTTTAAAATACCGAGCAGATCGGAAAGATGTTTTTTTTTTGTATCCATGCTTTGAAGCAAAAAAATAGATTGCCTATTTTAGTGAACAAATTTCATTGTGCCTGCTTGGTTAGGTTCTTAGAAATTCCACGTTTGTTGACAACCCGAGTTATATCCATCTAATTCACAATTTCAGTACAATTCTGAACCAATTTAACAGCTAAATAACTAATTTCATGGGTCGGATTGCTGCCTGAGAAGCAAACAGTCTTCTACTCATGAAATTTTCCGCCTATAGAATACGAAGTTTCATCACCGCAATCACAAGATACCGCTACTGATTTCTACAATAGCCTGGATACATCAAGGTAGAAATACACAGCATACACCATGCATGTGTTTGATGGTTTATTTATTTTGCTGCTGGTGTTTAACACCAACGATACGGACATAAAACGTAAAAACAGATTAATCCACTTCACATGCTTCAATTCTATCAGTATAACGTTAGCGCTTATATCCCCCCCGTCTGCGCTTGCAATTCGAGTACTACCCTTTGAATTCTACAATCACAGTTCTGTATGCATCCCTCACGTCCTGTGCGAGTTCCACGCTCCCCCCCTCCCCCTTCCCCCCAAAAAAATTATTCTCCTTGATTCAATGGTCACAATGATATTTGTTAAAATTACGAACTAGGAACCGCTGTATTGTAGGCTGTATTTTTACTGATGCCAGTCAGTTCTTCTCCCTTTACTACAAAGTCTTCTCAATACCCCATTCCCAAATACCCCTCGTCTACTCGTACGTTCTTTCCCTTAAGTATCACACACGTACAAATAGGTACAGTTATGGCTTTGTACATTTTAACCTACTCGGTTTCAAACAGCATAAAGAGGGACAAAAAAATTCTAGACCGAAGGATAACAAACATTAACGAAATATATTCCGCTCTGATTTCTTGGCGAATGCCATTGGGATTTGTTGCTGACATTCCCAAATATTTGAACGCTGCAACGCTCTGAAGGACGATTGTAACTGCGACGCATAATCTTGTAAAGGAACATGAACATATATTTATTTACCTCTGCGCTTACGTCTATAAATCATCAGCATCTGATAGGGATTCTGTGTCTTTCTTCATATTTACCTTTTTGCTAGAAACTGATTTGCAGTCCTCATCCCTCCTGCTCCCCTTGCGCGTGTCTTTTCTTTCACTTGGAAGCAGGGGCGGATTTACAATGAAACTAAAGAAGATTAAGCTTCGAGGCTCCTGACTTGCACGGGCCCCTTCCAAGGCCCTGGGAGGGGTTCTAAATAAATATCCACTTTCGTACCTAATTTGTATTAATTTTCTTAAAGAGGGCCCCCAAAATTGCATATGCTTCAGGCCCCTCAAAACGTGAATCCGCCCCTGCTAACAGCCATGTAAAAAAGCAATGATGGCATTGCATTTCCTTCGTTGAGGCTACTCCGAACAGAAAATGCGTCCGACAAACATGTAGCTATAGAATGGATTTCAAATATGCTTTGTTTAGACGCATTTCAATTACCCTAATTCATAAGCAACCTTCAACTACACAAAAATTCCTTGGAGGGAATTAAAAACAGACACAATCCCTGGCGCCGGGGCGGTGCTACATGTTTTAATCTAGTGGCGTTTAAGTCAAATCGAACGACAGCCAGTTCAGTAATTTAAAATCTATTGAGGGTCGCATGTCATTTTCAGCAGTAGATTGTTAACTGTATTTTTAAAATTAACACAGTACGAAGAACATGCCACTTTATTATTATTCATAATTATATTTTATAAGAAATGTCATTAGACTGATAACTCTTCGGTAAGATGAAGCCGGTGGCCGTGCGGTCTAAGGTGTAGGTCTGCAGCCGTTTGATTGCTGCGCTCGGGGGTTCAAATCCCGCTGTAGGCATTGATTTTCTTCTCTTGTATTTGTTGTGTACGTAGTGACCTCTGCAACGGGCTGATCATGCCTTCAGAGAAGTCCTCCCGAGTTTGTGTGTCTAATTATGCGTGATCTAGAAACTTTTACAATGTTGTGGCATGGGCCTGACTTGGGCTGTGACGCCAAAGGAAAATAATTCTTTAGTAATGTATGTCGTATCCTACTTTTCCCTTCGTGCTCACATAACCAGTAGCACGTTCCGTTCAGCGTATTATTAGGCACAGTATTTTGGATTTTACGCTACAAATGCCAGACTAGTAAGTGGTCAAATCTTACCTCGGAGTAGAGACAGGGTATGGCTTGGACAGGCAGATGATGTCTGTCCTTGGTGAGGTATTACTAGAAACAGCTGCCACGATAGATTTCACGTGCCCGTCGGTCAAATGAAATCGGTCTTTAGGCGCGTTCGCAAAACTGCAAAAAAATGAATATTAGCGTCGTCATGTCTGTCTGTCCGTCCGTCCGCATGTAACAATTCGGCTCCCACTGGATGGATTTTCACGCAACTTGATATTTGCATACAAAGTGCGGCCAAAAAGTTTTAGGAGTGATTTTCTTTTAAATCGAGGACACGCGAGAAAGACACGTACCTTTTTTTTTTTTAATTCAAAATAAGCTCCACTGGCATATATACAGGCTTTTGCGCAGTCGTTCAGTTTCTGAAAAGCTGCCGAAAATTCCTCTTGTTGGACGTTCGTTAATTCATCAGTTACGGCTTCTTGCATTTCAGCAACATCCGCAAAGTGGAGTTCTTTTAACTTCATTTTCAACTTGGGGAACAGAAAATAGTCTGGCTGAGATAAATCTGGAGAGTGATAAAGGGTTGTAACATTTTTTGGGGGTCAAAAATTGGCAAACACTTGCAGCTTTGAGGGCCAGCGCATTATCGTGCAACAAGAAAATATCTCGACAGCAGAACGCAGTTGGACGTACCCGTTGAATGCGCTTCAGGAGGCGATCCATTACTCCTTCATGAAATTATGCATTTACTCTGTTTCCATCTGGTACGAATTCTTTGTGCACTACGCCTTGAGAGTAAAAAATATATCAACATGGCCTTGATGCGGGGCCTTTGGAATTTCAGTTTCTTCTGCCGAGGGTATGTCTCACCAACCCACTCAGAATTCCGTCGCTTTGTTTCGGGGTCACAGGCAAAACACCAGGTCTCATCTCCCGTAATAATTTTGTTACAAAAATATTTGTCTGCATCGGCCATCGCGATAATGTCTTGGCAAGATAACTCGATCTTCCCTTTGCTCAGGTGTCAAGGAGTGTGGAACAAAACGTGCACACAACTTTCTCTTTCCCAAATCCTCTTTCAGAATCCGAAGAACTACAGTCT
>Ga0123355_10008943_pt1 | contig 15176 bp, 12 predicted proteins | sample TergutEmb28metaG_3_FD_89872 | JGI IMG/M metagenome (GOLD analysis project Ga0123355, IMG submission 89872) | Embiratermes neotenicus P1 segment gut microbial communities from Petit-Saut dam, French Guiana - Emb289 P1 | ecosystem: Host-associated > Arthropoda: Insects > Digestive system > Gut ...
ATCGCGAGCGCGCAGCTCGCGCCCGGCATTCTCGGGCACGACCCTGAATCGCACCCACAGCGCCAGTAATCGCCGCAACAGCCAGTTCATCCCGCTAGTATGATGAACGCACCACGCTGACTCTGCGGTTATGTTGGCACAGTTGGCAAATGAGCACATTCGCCGGCAAGACAGTGTTGATTACCGGGGCGTCCGCGGGCATCGGGCGCGCGCTGGCGCTCACGCTCGCCCCCGACAGGCCGCGCCTCGCACTCCACGGGCGCGACGAGGCGCGCCTTGCCGACACCGCGCATGCCTGCGCGGCGCACGGCGCCGAGGTGCTGACCGTGAGCGGCGACGTCGCGAGGCGCGAGGACTGCGGGCAGCTGGTGGCGCGCACGCTCGAGCGCTTCGGCGGTCTCGACGTGCTGGTGAACAACGCCGGCATCACCATGTGGTCGCGCTTCGACGAGATCCGCGATTTCAGCGTCTTCAGCCGGCTGCTGGCGGTCAATTATCTCGGCGCGGTGTACACCACCGCCGCGGCGCTCCCGCACCTCAAGGCCTCGCGCGGGCTGATCGTGGCGGTCGCGAGTGTCGCGGGACTCACCGGCCTCCCGGAGCGCACCGGCTATGCGGCCAGCAAGCATGCCATGGTGGGCTTTTTCGAGTCGCTGCGCATCGAGCTGGCCGGCAGCGGTGTCGACGTCACCCTCGTGGCGCCGGACTTCGTGGTGAGCGAGATCCACCGCCGCGCCCTCGGTCCCGACGGCGCGCCGCTCGGCGCAACACCGCTGCAGGAGGCGCACGTCATGAGTGCGGCAAGGTGCGCGCAGCTCATCGCGGGCGCCATGCGGCGGCGCGATCGGCTGCTGATCACCTCCGCGCGCGGCCGGCTCGGGCGTTGGGCGCGCCTCATCGTCCCGTCAGCGGCCGATGCGGTCGCGGCGCGCGCCATCCGCGAACGCCGCTGAGACTATTCGCAGGCGACGGCAGGGAGGTCGAGCGCAATGAGAAAGTTCTCGAAGAGATACTGGATCACGTGCAGCTGGTTGTGCAGACGGTGATCGCTTTCCAGCAGATGCAGCGCCGCCTTGCAGGCGTGCGCGAAGCGCACGCTGTGCTCGTACGGCACCACGTCGTCGCGCCAGCCGTGCACCACTGCAGCCGGACACTCGAGTACGTCCGCGCGCAGCTCCGGCAGCCCCTGCATGTACAGTGCCGGCGCCATCAGGAACACGCCGCGCGCATGCAGGCGGGCAGCCGAGGCCACCGCGACGTAGCCGCCGAGGCTCGAGCCGACGAGCACCGGCTCACCGGCGAGCTCCTGGCAGAAATCCACCAGCCGCGCCACGCGCGCGCGCGGCTCGTCGATGCCGCGATAGTCGACCGAGTGGGCCTGGTAGCCTGCCGCGCGCGCGACCTCCGCCAGCACGGAGATCTTGCGGCCCCAGGGACCGGCCTCCTGGCCGTGCGAGAAGACGACGTGGCGGGCGTTGGTTTCCTCCCCGGCCAGAGGCTTGCCGTGCATTCTGGTCAGCGTTGCTTGCACGGCAGGGTGTGCGGTGCTGGGGATTGCAATCGCATGCGCCAATAATGCCGCCAATGCATACCTCAAGCCAGGCTCCGCGCCCGCCGCGCGACGGCTGGCAGTTCTGGATCGACCGCGGAGGAACCTTCACGGACCTCATCGGACTGTCGCCCGAGGGTCAGCTGCACGTACGCAAGGTACCGTCGGTTGCTGCGGACGGCAGCGCGAGCGACCCGGGCCTCACGGCCGTGCGCGCTATCCTCGCGACCGCCGCGGCGACGGCCGCAACGCCCGTCGGCGCCATCGCCGCAGTCAAGGTCGGGACCACCGTCGCCACCAACGCGCTGCTGACGCGCAGCGGCGAGCCGGTGGTGCTCGTCACCACCGCAGGCTTCGGCGACGGCCTGCGCATCGGCTACCAGAATCGCCCCGACATCTTCGCGCGTAACGTGGTGCTGCCCGAACGGCTGTACGCCAACGTGATCGAGGCGCGCGAGCGCATCGACGCGCAGGGTGAGGTACTCACCCCGCTCGACGGCGCGCGCCTGCGCGCCGAGCTGGCGCACGCCCGCGGCGCCGGGCGCCGCTCGGTCGCGATCGTCTTCGTGCACGGCTGGCGGTATCCGCAGCACGAGCGCGAGGCCGCCGCCTGCGCGCGCGAGCTCGGCTTCGAGGAGGTCTCGGTGTCGCACGAGCTGTCGCCGCTGGTGCGCTACGTCACGCGCGGCGACACCACCGTGCTCAACGCCTACCTGGCCCCGCCGCTGCGCGGTTACCTGGCGGAGCTGCAGGCTCAGCTGCGTGCGCTCGACCCGCGCGCACGCCTCACGCTCATGCAGAGCAATGGCGGGCTGGCGGCGGTGGAGAGCTTTCACGCGATGTCGAGCGTGCTGTCGGGGCCGGCCGGCGGGCTCATCGGCATGCGCTGGGTGGGCGAGCGGCTGAACCTCCCGCGGCTCATCGGCTTCGACATGGGCGGCACGTCCACGGACGTTTCGCTGATCGATGGGGAGCTGCCGCAGCGCTTTGAGCACCTCATCGCCGGAGTGCGCCTCGCACAGCCGATGCTCGACGTGCACAGCATCGCCGCGGGCGGCGGCTCGATTCTCGAGTTTCGCGACGGCCGCTTCGCCGTGGGGCCGCAGTCTGCGGGCGCCGACCCGGGTCCTGCCTGTTACGGGCGCGACGGCCCGCTCACCCTGACCGATGTGCAGGTGCTCCTCGGGCATCTGCGTCCGGACACGCTCCCCGCCGTCTTCGGTCGCAACGGCCGCTCAACGATCGACGTGGACGCGGTGACGGCCCGATTCGCCGCGCTCGCCGCGCTCGCCGCGGCCGAAGTTGCCGGGGGTTGCTCCGCGGAAGCCGTCGCCGCCTCCTTCCTCGAGGTGGGCGTCGAGTCGATGGCGAATGCCATCCGCCAGGTCTCCACACGCCAGGGACTGGATGCGGGCGACTTCACGCTGTTCTGCTTTGGCGGGGCCGCCGGGCAGCACGCCTGCCGCGTCGCGCGGGCGGCCGGAGTGCGGCGCATCCTGGTGCACCCGCTGGCAAGCGTACTGTCGGCGTTCGGTATCGGCGTGGCCGACCGGCTCGCGGTGCGCCGTGCGAGCCTGCGCGAGGACCTGGACGATGCGGGGCTCGAGGAGGCGCGCCGCGCGTTCGCCACGCTCGAGCGGCAGGCGCGCGCCGAGCTCGCGGCCGGCGGCGGCGAGCCCGCCAGCGTGCGAGTGACGCAACTGCTCGAGCTGCGGGCCGGCGACGGCGACATCACGCTCTCGGTGGCGCTGGCGGACCTCGAGCAGGTGCGGGCGCGCTTTCACGCGGATCACCTCAGGCGCTTTGGTTTCGCGCCGCACGCGCTGGCAGCGGTGATCGAAGCGCTGCGCGTGGAGGTGCGCGTGAGTTCCGTCGACATCGCGACACTGGCGCTGCCGGCGCCGGCTGCACCGGATGGGCTGCCGCAGCGGGTGAGCGCCTGGTTCGGCGCCTGGCGCGAGGTGCCGCTCGTGCCCATGGGCGCGCTGCGCAGTGAGATGCGCGGACCTGCGCTGATCGTCGAGCCGCACAGCACGCTGGTGCTGGAGGAAGGCTGGCGGGCTCGGCCGCTGCCCGGCGGTGAGCTGCTGCTCGAGGACGACGGCGCTCCCGGGCCGCCCGCGGCGACGACCGCCGATCCGGCGCGCCTCGAGATCTTCAACAACCTGTTCATGCACATCGCCGAGCAGATGGGTGAGGTCCTCAAGGCGACCGCGCAGTCGGTCAACATCCGCGAGCGCCTCGATTACTCCTGTGCGCTGTTCGACCCCGGCGGCGGCCTGGTGGCGAACGCGCCGCACATGCCGGTACACCTCGGCTCGATGGGCGCGAGCGTGCGCGCGGTGCTCGCCGCGCAACGCGGCAGAATGCACGGCGGAGACTCGTGGCTGCTGAACAGCCCCTACCACGGCGGCACCCATCTGCCGGATATGACGGTGGTGACTCCGGTGTTCATGAGTGGCGGCGCGCAGCCCGATTTCCTGGTCGCCTCGCGCGCGCATCACGCGGACATCGGCGGCATGACACCCGGCTCGATGCCGCCCTTCAGCCGCACCATCGAGGAGGAAGGCGCGCTGTTCGAGTGCTTTCAGCTGGTGAAACGCGGCGCGCTGCAGGAGCCGGAACTGCGCGCCCTGCTCACCCGCGGTCCCTGGCCGGCGCGCAACCCGGGGCAGAACGTCGCGGACCTGCGCGCGCAGCTCGCCGCCAACGCCCGCGGCATCGCCGAAATCGAGCGCGCCGTGCGCCGCCACGGCCTGGGCGCCGTGCACGCGTACATGCGCCACGTACAGGACAACGCCGCGCACTGTGTGCGCGCCGCGATCGGCAGGCTGCGGGCGGGCAGCTTCATCTACGAGATGGACGACGGCGCGAGCGTTGCGGTGCGCATCGAGATCGACCATGAGCGGCGGCGCGCGCGCGTGGATTTCACCGGCACCTCGCCCCAGGGTGCACACAATTTCAACGCGCCGCGTGCCGTGTGCACGGCGGCGGTGCTGTACGTGTTCCGCACGCTGATCGATGAGCCGATCCCGCTGAACGAGGGGTGTCTCGAGCCGCTCGACATCGTGATTCCCGCCGGCTCGATGCTCGATCCGCTGCCACCTGCGGCAGTGGCGGCCGGCAACGTCGAGACCTCGCAGTGCATCGTCGATGCACTCTACGGAGCGCTGGGGATTCTCGCCGCCTCCCAGGGGACGATGAACAACCTCACCTTCGGGGATGCACAGCTGCAGTACTACGAGACCATCTGCGGCGGTGCGGGAGCAGGGCCTGCCTTCGATGGCTGCGATGCGGTGCAGACGCACATGACCAACTCGCGTCTCACCGACCCGGAGATCCTCGAGGGTGAGTTTCCGGTACTGGTGCGGGAGTTTGCGATCCGCCGCGGCTCGGGGGGCGTGGGCCGCCACCATGGCGGGGACGGCACCGTGCGCAGGCTCGAATTCCGCACTGCCTTCTCGGGGGCGCTGCTGGCCAATCACCGCCGCATCGCACCGTTCGGGCTCGCCGGTGGCGGGGCGGGAGCGCGCGGCGAAGCGCACATCCGCCGCGCAGGCGGCGCGCTGGAACGCCTGCGCGCTACGGCGCGATTCGAGGTCGCCGCGGGCGATGAGCTTACGATCCTCACCCCCGGAGGTGGCGGCTTCGGGGCCGTCTAGCCGCGGCACGGCTCAGGGACACCGGGCGCATGCGGCTCGCGCCTGCCTCACCCGCCGCGCAGTCTGGTCAGGGCCGCGTTGTATTCCCGGGCTCCTCAGGCGCGTCGTTGCCCGAACCCGGAGCCCGGCTCTCCGCCGCGCGGCGCGCGGCCTCCGCATGCGCGCTCTCGAGCTCCGCGCGCTTGCGCGCGATCTCCGCCAGCATCAGCTGCAGCCACTGTGACAACGGGGCTACCGGCGAGCCTTGCCGCGGCGACAAGTGCCTCCCTACCCGCCGTTCTTGGGCGCCTCGGGCGGCCGGCTGGATGCGGCGCCCGCCGGCGGTGAGGCCGGCGCAGAGGCACCGGACCCGCCGTTGTTGGCGGGAGCGCCACCAGGCTCGATCTCTGACATGATCTGCTTGAAGGAACCCTCGTCCATCGGCAGGTCCGACTCGCCGTCCCAGGTCGAACCCTCCGGCAGCACGTTCTGCACCCGCGGCGCTGCCGCCAGCACCTGCTCGACGCTCGCGTCGGGCACCGTGATCGACACCGGCAGCCCCCGCGGATGGGTCGTGAGACTCGACACGAGGCTCCAGTCCACCTGCTCGTTGTGCGCGCGCAGCTGCTGCTGCAGCCGCGCCGCCAGTGACTTGGTGAGGAGTTTGCGTTGCGCCTTGCTCCAGTCGCGCGTGTCGTCCTCCAGCTGGCCGTAGGGCTGCATGTACAGCTGTGCGTCGCGCCAGCCGAACACGAACGGCTGGTTGACCACGCGCACCGGGGTGCCAAGGGGCACCATGTTGAAGAACTGCTCGATGTCCTCCGGGTACAGGCGGATGCAGCCGTGGCTCGAGCGCAGGCCGACACCCGCGGGCTTGTTGGTACCGTGGATGAGATAGCTCTGCCATTGCAGGTAGAAGGCATATTCGCCCAGCGGGTTGTCGGGCCCTGGGCCGATCACCGGCTCCAGGTCCTCGCCGTTCTCGTGATGCTCCTTGCGCACCGACACCGGGACGCGCCAGGTGGGATCCTTCTGCTTGCGGACGATCTTGGTCACGCCTTCCGGGGTGCGCCAGCCCACCTTGCCGATGCCGATGGGATGCGTCAGCACGACCTGCCGCTCGCCGCGCTTCACGGGCGGGTAGTAGTAAATACGCATGGCCGGGATGTTGATTACGATCCCGGTGTGCGGGGCATCCGGCAGGATGAACTGAGTCGGAACAACGATCTCGCGCCCCTCGCCCGGCAGCCACGGGTCAACCTTCGGGTTGGCGCGCACGATCTCCTCGTAGCCGACGTTGAAGCGCCGTGCGATGTCGGTGAGCGTATCGTCCTTGCCGGCCTGCACGATCTGTACGACGCCGACGATGTCCTGGTCGGGGCTGAGCGTGAAGCGCTCATTCGCCACTGGCAGCGGCTGCGGCGGGGGTGCCGGCGGCGGCGGTGGCGGTGCTGGGGGCGGTGGCGTGCGGTGGCCGCCAAAGAGTGAGCACCCGGCCACCACCAGGCAGGCAAGCGCCGTAGCAGCAGCGTTGACGGTAGAGATCTTCATCGGACCGGAATTATGACCGATTTGAGCACACTGCCGCTGTCTCAGGAGCGCTACAGCAGCACGGGCTGATTCGGCAGCTCGTTGTCACTGCGCACCTTGCCGGGGAAATGGCGGCCGAGCAGCGCTCCCACTCCCAGAATGCCGACCACCGACCCCTCGCGGAAGCGTCCGGCGCGGTAATGGTGCTCCATCTGCCGGCACACGGCATCCCATTCGGCCTGTGGGACGTGCGCGGCAATTCCGCGGTCAGCGACGATCTCGACGTCGTGATCGGCCATGAGCACGTAGATCAGGACACCGTTGTTGTGCTCGGTGTTCCACACCCCGAATTGGCCGAACAGCTGCAACGCGCGCTGGCGCGGCGGCAGATCGCGCCACAGCTCCGGCAGGTCGAAGGCCGTCTCCACCACGAAGCGGATTTCGCCCCCGTGACGCGTCTCGCACTCACCGATCGCCTGCTCGATGGCATCGCGCACGGCCTGGTGGAAGTGGCTGCGCGTGCTCCAGCGCGTGGTGGCGACGTGACGGATGAGGCGCGCGACTCTCATGGTCAGCTACCAGCCGCCGGAGGCGCCGCCGCCGCCGAAGCCGCCGCCCCCGCCACCGAACCCACCGCCACCGAACCCACCGCCGCCGAAGCCGCCGCCACCGAAACCGCCCCCGAAGCCGCCGCGCCCGAACCCACCAGCAATTCCCCCGCCGAAGCCGCCCCAGCCGCCGCCAACGCCCCCCGACCGCGGGTGGTTCGACCAGCCGCTGCCGCGCGCAACGCCCATGAGCAGGGTGAGGAGGAAGGCGCCGAGCGCGGCGAGTCCGGCCCAGGCGAGCGCGAAGCCGGCGATCCAGACGAGCGCGCCGGCGCCGACGCCTGTGAAGACCGACCCGAGTGTTCGTCCGAAGATCGCGCGCAGCACAACCGAGCCGATCAGCACGGCGAACAACAATTCGGGCAGGATGCTGCCGCCCGAGCGGTGCTGCCCGCCCTGCCAGGCGTGTTCCGGCGGCGGCAATGGCTCCCCCTGAATGAGCTTCATCATCGCATCGAGACCGGCGTCGATGCCCCCATAGAAGTTGCCCTCGCGGAAGGCGGGCGCGATGGCCTCGGAGATGATGCGGTTGGACATGGCGTCGGTGAGTACGCCCTCGAGCCCGCGGCCGACCTCGATGCGCATCCGGTGGTCGTTCTTGGCGATGAGCAGCAGCGCACCGTCATCGACCCTCTGGCCGCCCACCACGCCGCGACCGAGCTTCCACTGGTCGACCACCCGGATCGAGTATTGCTCGATCTCCTCGGGGCGGGTGGTCGGCACCATGAGTACCGCGAGCTGCGAGCCCTTGGCAGCCTCGAACGCTGCGAGCTTCTGCTCGAGCGCAGTCTGCTGCTCTGCTGTGAGCGTGCCCGTCAGGTCCGTGACGCGCGCGCTCAGCCGCGGGATCGGCTGCAGTCCCGGCGCAGGCGCCTGCGCCAGCGCCGCGAGGCTCAACGCGAGCAGCAGCAGCAGCGCCAACCCCGCCCGGGGGCAGACGCGGTGGCAGCCCGTGGTCATTGACGCGGCGGCGGTGGGGGAGGCTGCGGCGGCGGTGTGGACGCACCCGGCGCGCCCGGCGTCGAGGTGTCGAAGCTCACCGTCGGGGCGGTGGAGATCTGCTGCTCGTTCTCCACGCTGAAAGTGGGCCGCAGCTGGTAGCCGAAGATCTTCGCCGTGAGATTGTTGGGGAAGACGCGCAGCGTTGTGTTGTAGTCCGCCACCGCCTGGATATAGCGGTTGCGGGCGACGGCGATGCGATTCTCCGTGCCTTCGATCTGCGACTGCAGGTCGCGGAAGTTCTGGTCCGACTTCAGCTGCGGATAGTTCTCGGTGACGGCGAACAGGCTCTTGAGTGCCGCGGTGAGCTGATTCTGTGCAGCCTGGAATTTTTGAAACAACTCGGGGTTGTTGAGGATCTCGGGGGTGATCTGGATCGAGCCGACCCTGGCGCGCGCTTCGGTCACCTCGACCAGCACACGCTGCTCCTGGGCGGCAAAGCCCTTCACCGTGTTGACGAGATTGGGAATGAGGTCAGCCCGGCGCTGATACTGGTTCACGACCTCGGCCCAGGCGGCCTTGACGGCTTCGTCCTGTTGCTGCATGCGGTTATAACCGCAGCCCGAGAGGCCGAACACCGCGGTAGCCAGAACGGCGACACACCATGTACGCATCGGATGCTCCTTAGTCGTGCGACCCGGCCGCTCCCCGGGCAGGCGTTATTGTCACACGCTGAAGCCTTTGCTGGCGAACACACCCGCGGTGAGTGCGGCAGTCTCAAACCCCACGGGGCTTGAGCGCTGGCTTCGGCCGACCGCAGCGCAAAATACCCGTAGGCGGTGACGCCTGGGGTTGGTGGGGCGGACCTTCGACGCCGGGAAGGATTGCGCCAGGGGACGCTTCAGTGCAGTCGTGCCCAGTGCAGGATCCGGATGTCGTCCGAGTCCAGGTCGAAACTCTGTGCGAGCAGCGCGCGCAGTTCGCGGCTCGCGCGCGCAAGGGTGAGTGGCTGCCGCAGCTCGACTACCCCGCTCCACTCGTTGCCGGCGCCGGGGCCGCGCGCCTTGCCGGTGTGGGTTACGAAGTGCGTGTAGTACCTGGTAGCCACGTGCAAAGGTTAGTAGCGCGAGGCCGCTGCCGTCCGTGAGATGTTCCACAGAACCCGGATTTCTGTGAAAGTACCTGTGACGTAATTCACAGGGTCGACGCGCATGGGACGCTTGCCCCCGCCGAGAGCGGCGGGCTCGAAATACGCGACCCCGGCCGGGGCGCGGCGGCTGCGCGAGGAGCTCGAGCAGCTCTGGCGCGAAGAGCGCCCCAGAGTCACGCAGTCGGTGGCGGCCGCCGCCGCCCAGGGCGACCGCTCCGAGAATGCCGAGTACACCTACGGCAAGCGCCGCCTGCGTGAGATCGACCGCCGCGTGCGTTTCCTGCGCCAGCGCCTCGAGGGCCTGGTGGTGGTCGACCAGCCGCCGTCGGACGCGGCGCGGGTGTTCTTCGGCGCGTGGGTGCAGCTCGAGGACGAGGACGGCGCGCGCGCGCGCTACCGCATCGTCGGCCCGGACGAATTCGACATGGCGCCGGGCTATATCAGCATGGACTCCCCGCTCGGCCACGCGCTGCTGCGCAAGGGGCTCGAGGAAGAGGTGAGCGTCGAGACCCCCGCCGGCATACGGGTCTACCTTATCGTCTCGATCGAGTACGAGCGCTCTTGACCTGAGTCCAACACGAAATCGGGGCGTGTTGCCGGTCGCCCCGACTCGCAGACCCGCCGAGGCTCGATTCGCGGGGCGGTTTACCAGCTCACCCTGACGTTCTTGAACTGCCAGGGATCGCTCTTGTCGATGTCCTCTGCAAACAGCCGCCCGCGCTCGTGCAGCGGGGTCCAGTCGGTGTACTCCCCGACGACCGGGCCGAGATACGGCATGCAGATCTCGAGGTTGCGGCGGAAATCCATCTCGTCGGGCTCGACGATGCCGAGGTTCGGGTTCTCCATCGCCCACACGACCCCCGCGAGCACCGCCACGCACACCTGCAGGCTGGTCGCGTTGTTGTAGGGAGCGAGCTTGCGCGCCTCTGCGATGGACAGCTGCGAGCCATACCAGTAGGCGTTTTTCTTGTGTCCGGCGAGCAGCACGCCGAGCTCGTCGATGCCGCCGGTGATGTCGTCCATCAGGATGCGCTGGCGCTCCTGCTGCACGTAGTTGCGCCCGGCCAGCTCGTGCACCGACATGACGGCGGAGTCGCAGGGATGGTAGGCGTAGTGCACCGTGGGGCGGTACGCGACCTGCGCGCCTTCGCGCACCGTCAGGTAGTCGGCGATCGAGATGGATTCGCCGTGTGTGACGCAGAAGCCGTGGAAGTGCCCGGCGCGCGGCGTCCAGGTGCGCACCCGCGTGCCCGCTCCGGGCTGCAGCAGATAGATCGCCGCCAGGCAACCGAAATCGTGGCGCTTGCCATCAGCGGGGAAGTTGCGCTCGTGCGTGCCCCAGCCCAGCTCGCTCGGCTGCGAGCCCTCGCTCACGAAGCCATCGATCGACCAGGTGTTGACGAACTCGCCCGGTTGCTTCGGCCGGCTCGAGACCTGCGTGTCGCGTTCGGCGATGTGTATCACCTTGACGCCGAGGCGGCGCGCGAGCTCACCCCACTCGGCGCGCGAGGCGGGAGTGCCCGCGGACAGCTGCGTATCAGCGGCGACGTTCAGCAAGGCCTGTTTCACGAAATGCGACACCAGCCCCGGATTGGCGCCGTGGGTGAGCACGGCGGTCGGCGCGCGTGCATTGCCGCGGCGCAGCGCCAGCGCCTCCTCGCGCAGCACGTAATTGGTACGCTGCCCGGCCGGTACGGTCGGGTCGGTGTAGCCGCCCGGCCAGGGCTCGATGCAGGTGTCCAGGTACATCGCGCCTTTTTCCCAGCACAGCTTGGTCAGCGCGAGGCTCGATACCTCCACCGAGACGTTGATGAGGAAGTCGCCACGGCCAAGCAGCGGATCAAGCACGCGCCGGTAGTTCTCGCGCGTGAGGCGCTCCTTGACGAACTTGATGCCGTACTGCGCCGCCTCTGCGCTCCCCTTGTCTTCCGCGGTCACGATGGTGATGCGTTCGGGAGCAATGCCGATGTGCCGCAGGATGAGCGGCAGCACGCCCTGGCCGATGCTGCCGAACCCGATCAGCAGGATCCGTCCGGGAAATTCGAGATAAATCTTCCGTGGGTCAGTCATGATGCTCACTCAGAGGTCACGGCAACACAGGCAAACTCGGCGAAGATTAGCAATCGGCTCAGCGCGGCTCAATTTTTACGCACCCCGAGCCCCGGCAGCTCAACGGGCCAAGGTCACGCCGTTTGCCCGCCGGTAGCTATGGCGGCAGCGTTTCGCCTGCAGGCCAAGGCCGCAGACTCCTGCGCGCATGATCAGCCCCGCCAGTGCGGTGGATAGGTGCGCTCGTAACCCGGCAGCGCGGCAACGCGTGCGAGCCAGCGTCCGAGCGCGGGGTAGTGCACCTCCACCGGCATGAAGCGTGCGGACAGCTCCGCCGCCGGCGGCTTCTCCAGCGCGCGCTTCAGCAGCTGGATGCCCGGAAAGATCACCATGTCCACCGCGGAGCAGGACTCTCCCACGATCCAGTCGGATTTCGACAGCCGTCCCTCGAGGGTACGCGCTTCGCCGGCGATGGCGTGCATTGCGGCGGTGATCCCGTCGCCGCCGAGATCGGCATTGCCCTGAAAGACGGCATTCACAATGGTGTTCAGGTGCGGCTCGGTATAGGCCTGATACTCGCAGATGACCCGCATGATCGTGCCGGCTTCCTCCGGAGTGCGGCCGAAAATTCCGGGCTGCGGATATTTGAGGTCGAGGTAGTACAGAATGGCGAGGGACTCGAAGCACACGTAGTCGCCGTCCATGAGCACCGGCACGCGCCCGCGCGGATTGAGCGCGAGCATTTGCGGGGACTTGTGCTCCTGCTTCGAGAACTGCAGCAGGTGACTGGTGTACGGCAGCCTCTTGTATTCGAGTGCCAGCAGCACCCGCCACGCGTACGGGCTGCCGCTGGCCCAGAAAACCTCGATTGCCATCGTTGCCTCGCCGAGGTAGTGGTGCGATTGTATCGACAAGCCCGCAGCACCGAAAATGCCTGTCATGCCGACCACGCTGATCGAGCCGCTGGAGCTCGCCGCTCACCTGGCCGATCCCGACTGGGCGATCATCGACTGCCGCTTCGATCTCGCGCGACCCGACTGGGGCGCACGCGCCTGGGCCGCCGGGCACATCCCGCACGCCCTCTACGCCGACCTCGATCACGACCTGTCGGCGCCGCGCACGGCACGCTCGGGCCGCCATCCGCTGCCGCAGGTGGCGGTGCTCGCGGCGACGTTCGGGCGCTTGGGCATCGATGCGAGCGTGCAGGTCATCGCCTACGATCAGGGCGCGGGCGCATACGCCGCGCGGCTGTGGTGGCTGCTGCGCTGGCTCAGCCACCGCCGGGTGGCCGTGCTCAATGGCGGCCTGGCAGCCTGGGAGCGCGCCGGACTGCCACTGAGCAGCGCCGCTGACAGCCGGCCGCCACGGCGCTTCGCCGCGGCGCCGGACGCGGACATGCTGGTCAGCGGCGCCGCGATTGCCGCGGCCGTGGCCACGGGCGCGCTCCGGCGCAGCGAGACGCTGCTGGTCGATGCGCGCAGCGCCGATCGTTTCGCGGGTGAGAACGAGACTCTCGACGCGGTGGCCGGACACATCCCGGGAGCGCGCAACCATCCCTTCGCCGGCAGCCACGACATGCAGGGCCGGTGGCACAGTGCCGCTGACCTGCGCGGCGCCTGGGAGCACACGCTGCGGGGAGCGTCGGCGCGGCAGGTGATCGCGATGTGCGGCTCGGGAGTCACCGCCTGCCACAACCTGCTGGCACTGGAGGTCGCAGGCTTGAGCGGCGCACGGCTGTACGCGGGTTCGTGGAGCGAGTGGATCACCGATCCCGCGCACCCGGTGGAGCGCGGCCCGGAAACTGTTGGCTGAACAGCTGCGATTGCGTGACGACGCAGTGTGCGGCTGCCCTCTGGTGCGCAGGTTTGTGGGTCGGGCCCCTCTTACTTCGCAGCCAATTTTGCTATAACGCGCCTCGTGGCAGCCGACCCCGGTGGCGCCGTCAACGGCGCTCGCAAGTTCAATCCCGCGCAGCCGTGGGGAATCGAGGACTCGCTCGATCTCTATCTCGTCGAGGCCTGGGGCAAGGGTTACTTCGGCATCAACTCGAGCGGTCACGTGGTGGTGCGCCCCGACACCACCGAACAGCGCGAGATCGACCTGTACGAAGTGGTTGAGGGCCTGCAGGCCCGCGATCTGGCCACGCCGGTGGTGGTGCGCTTCTCGGACATCCTGGCGCACCGCCTGCGGCGCATGCACGAGGCGTTCGCGCAGGCGATCAGCGAGAACGACTACCGCAACGGCTACGCCGCGGTGTTCCCGATCAAGGTGAATCAGCAGCGCCTGGTGGTCGAAGAGGTCTACCGCTACGGCAGGGAGTTCGGCTTCGGGCTCGAGGTGGGCTCCAAGCCCGAGCTGCTGGCGGTCATGGCGATGACCGAGAACGCCCCCGAGCGGCTCATCGTCTGCAACGGCTTCAAGGATGACAGCTACATCGAGGCGGTGACGCTCGCCACCAAGCTCGGGCGCACCATCATCCCGGTGGTGGAGAACTTCGAGGAGCTCGGCATCATTCTCAAGCACGCGCGCAACTACCGGGTGCGCCCGCGCATGGGCGTGCGCGTGAAGCTCTTCAGCGAAGGCTCGGGACGCTGGAGCGCTTCCGCGGGCGAGAAATCGAAATTCGGCCTGTTCATCACCGAGATCCTGGAGCTGTTCAACGTCCTGAGGTCGCACGACATGCTCGATTGCCTGCAGCTGGTGCATTGCCATCCGGGCAGTCAGCTGCAGGACATTCGCCGCGTCAAGGAGGCGATCAACGAGCTCGCGCACGTGTACGCGGAGCTCAAGCTCATGGGCGCGGGGCTGCAGTACATCGACGTCGGCGGCGGCCTCGGGGTCGACTATGACGGCAGCGGCACGAACTTCGCCTCCTCGATGAACTACACGCTCAACGAATACGCAAGCGACGTCGTCTACCGCATCGCGAGCGTCTGCAACGCGCGCGACATTCCGCACCCCATGATCATCAGCGAATCCGGGCGCGCCGTGGCGGCCTACCACAGCGTGCTGATATTCGACGCGCTCGGCTCCTCGGCGCTCGATAAGTTCCGCGTCACCGGCGAGCGTGGCGAGGACTATGACGGCGAGGAGGAGCTGCCGCAGCCGGTGCAGGATCTGTTCGAAGCCTACCGCTCCGTCAGCGACCGGCGGCTGGTCGAGTGCTATCACGACGCGCTCACGGCGCGCGAGCAGGCGCTGCAGATGTTCAACCTGGGACTGCTGTCGCTGGAGTTCCGCGGCCTCGCCGAACGGCTCTACTGGGCGACCTGTGCCAGGATCCGCGACGCCTGCCGCAAGCTCGAGCGCCAGCCCGAGGAGCTGGAGGATCTCGAGGCGATCCTCTCGGACATCTATTTCTGCAACTTCTCGGTGTTTCAGTCGTTACCGGACAGCTGGGCCATCGATCAGCTGTTTCCCATCATGCCGATTCATCGCCTGGATGAGCGCCCCACGCGCACGGCGGTGCTGGCCGACATCACCTGCGACTCCGACGGCAAGATCGACCACTTCGTGTCGCTGCGCGACGTGAAGCGGACGCTCGAGCTGCACGAGCTCAAGCCCGACGAGAAGTATTACCTCGCCGCGTTCCTGGTAGGCGCGTATCAGGAGACTCTCGGCGACCTGCACAACCTGTTCGGCGACACCCACGTGGTGCACGTGCGGCTGCACGACGAGGGCGGCTGGTGGATCGAGGAGATCGTCAAAGG
>Ga0123355_10008944_pt1 | contig 15175 bp, 7 predicted proteins | sample TergutEmb28metaG_3_FD_89872 | JGI IMG/M metagenome (GOLD analysis project Ga0123355, IMG submission 89872) | Embiratermes neotenicus P1 segment gut microbial communities from Petit-Saut dam, French Guiana - Emb289 P1 | ecosystem: Host-associated > Arthropoda: Insects > Digestive system > Gut ...
CCTCATCACAACAATTTGAAAATCTATGTCAGGAGAGCTAAGCTCATACGAAGTAGCCAAAATTGATACAGTGTTGGTGAGAAATAAGCAGTGCTGAAGTCTATAGGAATAGGCCTAAATTTTTGACAAGGGCTGGCGATAGGCCGAAATAAAAATAAGCAGTGCTGAAATCTAGAGGAATAGGCCTAAATTTTCGACAAGGGCTGGCGATAGGCCGAAACAAAAATGTCACAAAACAATCCGACACCCCTTTTCTCCCAGCTGTCTGCACAGAAACACAACAGCACTTGTCCTTTACACCTCCTAGCGGTCACTTAAACTCGAATTGAGATGCCACTTCTTTATTCTGGCTGTTTATCTTGCACAACGCCTAATTATGGATTAATTAACTAATCCGAATCACGTAGCCCATATCTGAATGAAATATGCTCTGACTGGCTGAAAACGTAGGAAACGATGGCGACCTAGACGACGTCATACTGACGTAGCTCGTACTACAACAAAATTTGCCTAGAGGCACTCCTGAAAACCACTAAAGAACAATCACAATAGCTCACATCCAGATGGACAGTGGCGGGCTTTAGTGATCAGGACAACGAAAAATGGTAAGGATGTACGTTTGACCAGGTACATATCGTGTGACGTCATGAACGCCAAAAACAACGTACACCAAAGTACTGGACATTACAGGCCTCCCTTAACGTCTAGTAGTCACAACATTTACCGACCCCAGTGGCCGCGCGGTCTAAGGTGTGGGCTTTGCCGCCGCTCACGTACTGGGATTGCGGGTTCGAATCCCGCTGGGGACATGAATGTCTGTCTCTTGTGGCTGTTGGCTGATCACTCGTCCAGAGGAGTCTTGCCGAGTGTGATGCGTCTGAGTGTGATCGCGGAAACCTTCAACAATGAGGAGGCCCTGGCGCACTAGGGATTGTGGCGCCATGATAAAATGTAACAACATTTATGGCGATAAGGTCTTTTGAGATGTGACGCCGTGTAGTCTGGTGTGGAAGTAACCTTCTGTTTCCATCTTCAGAATTGACTTCATAATTCTACCCTGAACAAGGAGGCAGAAATGTTTTTCGAAACATTAGTATATTTACGTCATTACATGTAACCACATACCAGAAGACAGCATCTCCATATTAAGCACTGTGAGTCCTTCATATATCTCCTAATATTAATTATCTTCACAATATTAATTACACGGACACACCATTAATTACTGAATGAGAAATGAACCAAGAACCTTTACAAAGATTGCTATATACAGTATTACGAGCGGCATTAATTAAATATCTCAAGTTACTGTACTGTTTTCTTTCCAATTTTGGGGCGAACAACAAATGTTCACCTTTATATCAACTAAATGCATAGACAATTACTTGATGAATGGAGAATTCAGTAAATAATAAATCTGTTTAAATATTCCAACGTATTTGTAGAGTTGTAGGCGGCCCGGACAGTTGCCTGCCACTGTTGGGCTGTGTAGTGGTGACAGTTGCCTCTCCTGTCCCACAGAGCACACCAATGTAGCAGCTTCATCATCAGCACTACCCACCGCTGCTGTGTAGATGAACTAACAAATGAACAATAAGCAAAATCTTGATTACACCCAGCCATTCTGATACAGTTTATTACAGACAGTTTAGCATAATGGCAATCACAAGTGTGGTTGAAGAAACAGACGAAAATTTTATATACGTACATACGCCCACAAGTAGCCTTGAACTTTGATAGTTCATTTCTTTCTTCCACTACTATTTCTTACAGATTTTCTTTCCTTCTTTCTTCCTTTCTTTTTTAGGTTCTTTCGCTTCCCAGTGGTTGACTTGGTTATGAGATTGCTAGGTTTGTTTTGGGTGATAAACTGTTTTCTATATATTTGTATTGTGTTTCTTCATTTTCTGTCTCTATGTGGTTTGTACCTTTTTTTTCTACTTATGGTGTTTCTTTTTGTCCTTTGGAGGTTGTTTATAGGACGACAAAGGTTTTTGATTCTGGTTGGATAGAGTATTTTGGTGGTCAGGGTATGTACTGAGTTCTGTTTAACCTTGGTGCCGTTAATCAGTGGTTTAAATATAATAATTTAAAGGTGCTTTTAGGCTTTTTTGTTATGTGAATTGTTATTTTGTTGTTTATTCTTATATATTACTTAAGCAGTTTATGATTTAGAGCGCGACACTGGAGATGTCGATGAGGTATATATTGCCTTTAAGTATTATTTATAAATGTTTTTCTTTGTCTGTCCCTGTGTAAGATTGTTGAATGGATTTTGATGGAATTAAGTGTTAATGTTTTCAATTGAAATTCGTTAAACCATGACAGTTTTGGTTCAAATCGGAAATAAAACAGCGCACAATTTACATGCGATTTTGGGCTCATCTCGAGCTTTAGTTGAATACAGATCGATAAATGTGGTTCGGAGCAACGTTTTGTGTCAAGAAACAAAACATGTTTCATGCTAAGCACAGTTTCCCACAAACATAACTCAGCGAATGCACCAGAACTTTGCCGCTTTGCATACCCTTAAATTAATTCTTTCTTCATTTCTCATTAACACATTTCTTTTACTTACTTACTCTTACATATTTTTCTTGCCATCTCCTAGTTACATACAGTCATTTACTGTGGAGGTTTCAATTCCCCTTGGCAGTGGTTTGCGCTGGGGATAACCGACAGTCCTTTGCTTGTTACCAGCAACCGATGTACGCCAGTTATAAATACACGGGGCTGAAGTGCTGTCGAGTTGTGTGCGTGTGAGTTATTACTGTTATTTTCTGTAGTGTTCTTTGTGGTGAGAGGTGTGTATAAATTTTACTTTGTAGGCCCGGTAGCTCAGTCGGTATAGCGACTGACTACGGGCTGGAAGGTCCGGGATCGAATCCCGGTGGGGACGAGAATTTCCGCCCGTTCAGACCGGCCCTGGGCCCCACCCAGCCTCCTGTAAAATGGGTACCGGTTCTTTTGCGGGGGCAAAGTGCGGCCGGGGCGTGCTGCTGACCACTCACCACCTTCTAGCCTCGCGGTCATGGAAGAGTAGAGCTATACCTCTACCCTACCATCTGGGCCACACCTGACATACCTGACGGGAACACTTTACCTCTACCTTTTTATATATAAATTTTACTTTATGTTTGTTGTAAAGGAAACATCCACCAAATTATGTTTTTGACATAATTTGTACGTTTTCCCCTTCGGCCGCCGTCACGAGTGTTAAGGAACTCTACCCACGCTGAGCAGATCAAGTGCATTCTCTTATGTAGACGACATTACTTATATTCATCACAAATCTCCTTCTATTACAAATCTCTCAGTGTCATCGCAGGTACCAGAAACTTTCGCCAAGATGCTCCCCTTCGTTTAAAATGTAATTTGGTTAAGGTTTCGTCCCCATACCTCTGCCTTTTTCGCTCCAATCTACTCCTAATTCTGCGAGTGCCCAAGCAGGCTACAGAGCCGGACACTCCTTACATCACGTCGGTTCGTCCCATAAAGTTAAATTTGTTTTCACGCAAGCGTTTAGAGGAATCTACGTCACACCAAGTGATCTGCTTTGAAGAAGGCTCTCCCACCATGTGAAGGGAGAGACTGGTAAAAATTAAGACAACCCTGTGCTAACCCTATTCCATGTTGTGTGTCAACTAATCATACGTAGAGCTCCAGACTTGCAGAGAGACAGACACTAGAATATGTGAATCCTCTTGCAACAGCCCCTTTTGCTTTCAAGCAGCGGTTTCGTTTCTGAACTTATTATCACGGTGTAAACAAAGCAATAATAACGCTCCCCTCCCCCAACCTAAGATTCCCTTAAAAACACTGCAGGTTTTAAGTTTTACCCCTATGTAGTGATCAAGTCGGGACAGACTGGGGGTATTTTCTCTTAGGAGGGGTTGAAACAGAGCTCCCTCCTGCCTCACCCCCCTTCCCCGCCCCAAAACTACCGTGGGCTGTGCACGCTCAAGTCAACTTAATTACACTTCGTCAGTTTGTTCTGACAGTTGCAATTTAAAACGGAAGGCTGGCAGGTTGAGTGTTAGCAGCACCAGTCAGTATGGGGTAACGCCAGCACCGTGCTCACACAGCTGCAGTAGGCCAAACACGTTCTTTGCCAGCAAGACTCCTATTATGCGTTGTATTCCACATACAAAGCTAATAACTAAGACCTTGAATGTTCAGGCAGTATGAAATTTAATTTTAATTACTTGCAATAGGCACGTAAATCTGTGAATAGGATCTTAACATTTCAGAAACAAACACTTAGACATTACGACACTTGTAACCTGTACTTCTTTGTGCGCTAATTAATGTTCTAGCGAAAGTGCCTTTTCTCCTTCCTAGATTTTGTTCCAAAAACACAAGCAAATAAATAAAACTGTTAACTACTGTGTGACTAATCCCATTGAGAGTAGCAAGATCTTTCTTAATAAATTAATAATTGCTGTGACACAATAAAATTCTCGTACTTTACGAACCCGGAACGTAATTAATGATTAAAAAAAACCCCAACTGTTTAAGAAATGAAGCGCTTGTTAGCACTACGCGTAGATGGTACGTTAGTAGTAAAAAATCGTCTTGGGGAGATAGGGTGTAAGTGTGTGAGCTGGATTACTTGAATCAGATTGGAGACAAGGAGCGGGGTCTTTTGAATGCAGTAAATTGCCTTCAGATTTCATATGAGGCGAGAAATTACTTAAGACAGTGAGCAACTATCAGCTTCTCGACAGAACCCTGTTCCATGAAACGGTATGTCGTCACACAGTCACACTTTCTGCTAACAGTCTCTTAAATTGCGAGGAGATCAGCCTCATCTGTAATTACATTAGCACCCGTGTGGAGCGCCTATTACATTCGGTCCTTCCGTCTGTTCGTCCGTCTGAAAAAAGAAACAACTCAAAAACCAATGGGGGGGATTTTTGCAAAATTTTAAGTAGTTGTAACAAAATTTGTTGAACAATTCCAGTTTTGTTCAAAATCGGACGACGTTAAGGTCGCGTTACGTAAAAATAAGCTCATGTTTTTTAATTGACCACAAGATTAATTTGCACGCAGGCCTCCTCGATAAATATATGGCCGAAAAATGGATATATGGAAGAAGAGTTGTGGAGACAAATAGGGCACGTGCAGTGTACCAAGCACACTTTTAGGCAGGTCGTTAAATGCACGTGACATCTAAAACGTTCTGCGAGCAAAGGCTAAACTTACTCTGCGTGCACAATTCCCAGCTTGACTGAATTTTGTTGGTTTTCGCGACGGTCTGGGGGGGTTTTACACCGAACTTTGTGCTTGATTTGAGAGAACTTTCCTCCGAGACCTCGGTACAAACAAAATACATCATACCGCGTGAAAATTCAACAGATTACCATCATTTGGTTGTCCTAAATTACTTTCCTACGCTCCAAATATAGGCAGTATAGCCAATATGCCTCGTCAGCGCAGGAGATGGCTTTACCACGACAAATACGTCCAATGCGTCAGACGTCCCGCCCCCACGCCCCCAGTCACCCGGGGGAGATCAATTTCCAATCCATTATTGCTGTTTTGTGCAACAGAATGGAGCTGTTTTGTTACGTGGCAATAGTAATACTAAATGCGCACGTACAACCGTCCGTCCGCCCGTCACGTTGAAATCTGCACAACTAATAAAATATTATTTCAAACAATTCAGGGAGCAGAAATTTAAATTTAATACTGTATCTATTCCAGCCCAAAATACACACTCTGTTACGAATAAATGTAATTTACAATTTTATAACACAAATATTGACTCACTGATTCATGATGCTTTAACAGGCACGTATTTTAAACACTGAAAAACGTACACTCAGATGAGTAAGAGGAAATGTCCATGGCGTTTCTTAGACAAGCATAAAATTGAACAGAATAACATTACTGAAATATTTAGGAAGAAATCGTGGTGAAGGTCGTACTCCATTAACACAGTACCCTTTTTCAAAAATTTAGTACGCAATGTAGGCAGACCAGTGGCGTTCCTCGCAGTTTACAACGGTTCTGTTTATAAAACTCAAATAAAGTACTGTGATAAACTTGTAACTCATAGTATAGCAAACTTACATACACGATTTTCATATCGTTCATTCCATGCATTGTGCATTGATTTACAAACTCTGTATCAGCACCAACAAATGCACATTTCTATGTATTATCCATTTTTCGACGCAATTGGCGTCCTCAAGGATCTTACACCAGTGCTGTTAAAACGCACAGCAATAAAATAAATTTTGACGTTTTGCTGACCGTGCATCTCAGTATATTTATCTCAGAAATTAACCAACTTGATGCACAAAATTTTTGTTTTACAATAGGTTTTTCATGCCTCTACATGTTTCGAGTACATGTGCTCATCATCAGGAGATCAAAATTGCATTACACAGCCTCTGGTATCATCACACCTATAGGTGTGATGATTTATTTTTTATTTTTTTGGGTTGATTCTGTTGTTTTTGTGGTGTATATTTTATTATAAATGATTTGGTTTATTTTATTGATTGGAATATTATTACATTAAATGGTAGATCGGTTATTAAAACTTTTTGTTTGATTGATTATCTTTATTGTTTATATGATTTGTTTTTATTATTTCTTCTTTGGTTATTCTTTATAGTGATGATTATATGTTTGTTGATTTAAATATTATTCGGTTTATTTCATTGGTTTTAATGTTTTTTGTTTCTATAATATTTCTGATTATCAGTCCTAATATAGGTGTTATGATACCAGAAGCTATGTAATGCAATTTTGACCTCCTGATGATGAGCACAAGTGCGCGAAATATGTAGACGCATGAAATAAACTTATTGTAAAACAAAAATGTTGTGCATCAAGTTGGTTAATTACTGAGATAAAAGCAATAAAATAGTTTGAAAATAATCATGTCTATAATATGAGCGGATTGTGTTTGAAATTTTAAAATTTCAACAAATTAAATTCTGTAAATTTAACTAAAACCTGCACAAGTGATGTGTGCGATTATTTAAACTATTTTATTTTGTACGTTTTAACATTTTTGTAAGCTTCCTGAGGATGGCAATTGCGCCAGAACATGCAGGAGCTCATTAATTGCAAAAACCACAATATACAGAATTGTGCATTTGTTGGTGCTGACAGTGTTTGTAAATCACGTTTCCACTATTACATTAATTGCGGTTCATTACGGGTTAACGTGGCTGATAACCGAAATAGTTCAACAAATGTCGGTGACAGTTTTCCACACAAAAATAAACAGAAAATCTTGTGTTCTACTGGCAGTCATATACAGGAATTTAACCTACATTTAACACAACGGCTGAATATGATGTCTCTTATCTAAAAACCGCTCAGAGGTTAAAAACACCTCAACCATACTCCATGCAAGAACACACAAAGCCCAAGCCTCCTCCAATGCACCCTTCACCTAGCCAGCAACCTGTACAAAATCTACAGAATGCTCAGGTACGTACAAGTTCTCTATACTATTTTCAATCCAAGACTACAATATCACACAAGCAAGCAGTCCCGTTACAGGCCTGGATTAGCCCAGAGGGTTCCAGGAAGTTAAGGCTCTCGGATTTCATGACAACGGCACAGGATGGTGGTAAGTTTGCCAGCCTTAAGCTACGGCCGTCTTTAACTCTAGGAAATGCTCCTGGAACTTATTTCTGTTAGAGACTGAGTCGGCCCCAGGACCATAGTGCGATCGGAAGGATTATGTCAAAGAAAAATTCCAATGACACCAGCTGGGATCGAACCAGCGACCTTCCGATTTGTAGCACAGTACCTTAACCATATATATGTACTATATATGTAATATATATGTGTAATATATATAGTCCTAAATTTTCCTTCAATACAAAATGGTTATACTACATCAGAACTCAACATATTTTGGTCAGATATGTACACCTACCTTCACAAACACTACTTCCACGTATTTGTCTATAACTTTAAGATTATATGATTATATTGAGTTATACTACAACCACACCTTCTTTGTAAAATGAGGTCTCATTTAAATTCAAACAATTTAGAGTGCACTAATTCTTACCACTATTCATTTCAATGTTGTACATTACCTGAAGATAACCCAATTAAGCCGAAACAAGTTCTAAAAAAATTATCATATATACAATAAACACCCTTATTTGTAATCGGCGGTAATTTTTTCCATTACTTACTTACTTACTCCATGGTGCAGAGTCCTTCTTGAGAAGCTAACTGGTTTCCAGCTAGTCAAGAAACTCCCCACATTTCACGGAACCCGAAGGTTCATTACCGCACTCACAAGCTTCCGCCACCTGTCTCTATCTTGGATCAGCCCACTCCAGTCCATATACCCACATCCCACCTCCTGGAGATCCATCCTAATATTATCCGCCCATCTATGCCTAGGTCTCCCCAGTGGTTCCTTCCTTCCAGTTTCCCCACCAAGACCCTATACACCCCCCTCTCCTCACCCATACACGCCACATGTCCAGCCCATGTCATTCTTCTAGATTTTATCACCCGCACAATATTGGGTGAGGAGTACAAATCATTTAGCTCCTCGTTATACAATCTCCTCCATTCCCCCGTTACCTCGTCCTTCCTAGGTCCAAATATTCTCCTCAACACCCTGTTCTCAAACACCCTCAGCTTCCTTTCCTCTCGCAATGTCAACGACCAAGTTTCCCACCCATACAAAACTACAGGCAAAATTATAGCTCTATATATCTTGGTCTTTAAATTTTTGGATAGCAACCTAGAAGACAAAAGACACCGAATGATAGCAAGCATTTCCTGACCTCAATCTGCTCTTAATTTCTTCCAGAATAGAATTTTGATTTCTTAAAGTTGTTCCCAAATATTTAAACTCTTCCACCCTCTCGAAGGTACTATTATCAATCCCCACTCTGTGAATTCATCCTGCATTCTGATCTCGAGACATGACCATGTACTTAGTTTTATCAGCACTTACTCCCAGTCCCATCTCCCTAGTAGCAGCTACTAGAGTTTCTGCGTTTTCCTGACTTTATTATCACAAAGGTATGAATACAGTTAAGATTAGCTCAGTGGTTACTGTATCTACCACCACGATTAACGTGTAAGGACTGAATTTTGTCGGTACCGCCTATTTGTGTGTTTCATACGACGCTTAGAAACAAATTGGGACTATTTCGCTTTACAACATTAATTGGAAGAATGTTGTAACAGAGACACAAGTGTATACAGAACTATGATATAGGAACTGAATTTTTGAAGGGAATATTATGTGTTTAGCCGAATATTATACTTAGAAGTGTTAATCACTTAAGTACTTCTTGTAGTTGAAGTCAACAATGCATACAATCAAAACTGGCCTGCGAATAGACACAATACTACTTCTTTTACGTTGATGTGACCGTGCATCGTGACAAATCCTTATAATAAAACCAACTAGATGCACTAATTTCTAATATACATTTTTGGAATAAAAGTCTACATGTTTCGGACAGTTCCTCTGTCCATCATCAGGAGTTTTTCACTGTACACACAGCAATGGTATATGTTATACAGGTTTGCTGACAGCTTGCGAGCACGATCAGGATGGAACAGAGTTCCATCATGATACTGATCCTGTATGACATATGCCATTGCTGTGTGTACAGTGAAAAACTCCTGATGATGGACAGAAGAACTGTCCGAAACATATAGACTTTTATTCCAAAAATTAATTTGAGAAATTAGTACATCTAGTTGGTTTTATTATAAGGACCATATTACTACTAATGCCCACTCATTACTGGAACTCCGAACACATTCCACAGATTGTGAACCCTTGACATAACATATTTTCGTCTAGAATAACATGTTTATACCCCAACAGCCACTGTGTTGCATTCTGCAACCGGATGACATTTTAGAACTCTGTATAGGGTCATCTAAAAATGATAATAAAGCAGAAAAGTGCATTGTATCACAAATATGTTGGTTATTGGATTTTTGCATCAATTCCTCTTTATAATTGTTACATTCCAATAGCACAAAATTTAGGATTACACAGCAACACTGCAGTTGTGGCTGCTGCATCAACATGAGACCATGTTATTTGTTCCAATAAAAAAAATATGACGACAAGCCGAAACCGAGAGCGTGGCCAGATATTTTACCGCGCTGCCTCCATTTTGTTTACATTCACAAAATGGCATACGAAGCCTACAGTACTAAGAGCCCCCATTCATTATGGCAATATCACAAGATCTATGTGAATGATATATTGTCTTCGAATTGCAAATACACCAGTGATACATTCTTCTAGATATGTATTGTTCTGTTTCTTCACTGTGTTTTAAAAAATATCAAGTTTCGGTAAATGGGACGAAACTCTTAAATTAATAGAAATGTTTTTAGTCAACTGAGTTGAAATATTTGTTCCACATAGCAAAGGTTTTAAAACAGACTGACAGGAATATCTCTTTTCGAAAAGGTAATAAATTAGAAAAGTTAGAAACTTTAGGGAATAATAACAGGAAAGCCGAAAAAATAACAAGTAAAATAATGCATAGTGACAGGTAAGCTAAGTTAGCAGTGCATTACAATCCACTGAAAAAAGAAAACATAAGTGGCCTCAGAAATAAATGTAAAAATCAGTTTTTGTGTGGCTCTAAACGAAACAGGAAGTGTGTGCGTGTGTATATATATATATTATATATATATATGCGTAAAATTCAAATTGTCTGAAAAAGAGAAAGAACGACCTGAATGGAGACGTGTCATTCTTAAGAAGCTTACAGTCGCTGGACTGCTCAACGATATTCGCCAGTTTAATAGAACGTCATTATGCATTCCGAGGCTTACGACAGCCCAAGTAATGCATAGAGAAGTTTAAATTAACCGAATTCATAAAGAGTTTAGGTTAAAGCAATGCATATCTTATTAACTGAAGAAACGCATAGGCCTAAAACAGTTTCAAATAACAGAAGTCAAATTTAATGTATATGCCTACATACGCTTAAATGTGAAAGTAGTAACAACACCTTCAGATTTACGGATTTACAGAACCCAAATCTTACCGCCCTGTGTAAATTCCATTTGTATTGTGGGGATTTACCGCACGCCTAGCGCAATCCATCAGACGTATCTTCACAGTAGATACGAGTCTAGTTTTAATACAATAAAGCAACATTTAGTAAAGAAAGGTTTGTTTGAGTTTGTCTGTTGCCAAAACCAAATGTCACTTTTCAAAATGTGCCAGTGTGTTTGTGAAGTGTTTAAATCGTTATTTTCTAGGTGTCATATGAAGTACAAGTTTTTGTTGTTCCCTCAGAAATATGCGATAAAGGGGAATGCATGGAATGAACAAATTCGTATGGGGGACTGGCACACGCATCCAACCAGGCATCTGTTCTAGCAGGATTTTTGCAAAGAAAAAATTAATTGAAAACATTTAAAACGAGGAGGAAGTACATGGGGTGTAATAACAAAAAGTTATTTGTTTAAATCTATGTATGTTTCAAAACAGGGACCTAACCCAACGACAATTTTTAGAGAAATCTTAAAACAGCATAAAGGTAAGGGCAAAAACCAAAGTCAGACATGACCAATAGCCTAACATGATTGTCCATGCGAAGACAGTTGGTCGTAACACATTCCAAAAGTCAAAAACTAAAATATATAACCACTTCAATTTATCAACCAACGAATGCACATATAACTTCACATAAAACACTTTTAAAAACATTTTAAAACATTTTAAAACACTCCGATATGTTTCGATCTTGTCAGATCATCTTCAGGGATCTTTGTTCCTTGCTAAATTTATATTACAGTATTCACAATTCAATTCGTATTTGCAAAAGAGGTGTTGTGGCAGCATATCTTGTTGTGTGGGAATGTGTCGTGGAGCAGTGGCTAGGTGTGCGTCGTACGACGTATGTACAGCACCGTGCATTTTGTAGAATTTTATTATATTTGTCCAACAAATGCACAATATATGTTAGCAATTACAGCACTGCTATATGTTTCGATGTTTATATATCATCCTTAAGGACTATTTCATTATCGTGTAAAGAAAAATCAAATTGATGCACAACTTATTCTTCATCTAAAAAGAACAATAAGTACCAAACATTGTATACATAAGGTCATACCTCCTGATGATGGACATAGATAAGCCCGAAACATGTAGAAGTTGAAGAAATATACTAAGAATAAGCTGTGCTTCAAGTTGGTCTTCCTTTACACGATTGTATAGAGATGCGAGGTCAACAAAACATAAAAAAGACTCTTTTATTACGTGCGTGAAATTTACTAAACTAATAACATGGAAACGTTTATACAAGTAATTGTTAAGTCTGTTAGACTGTCTACAAAACACTTGCCAGAACACGTCACGCCACGTGTAGGCAAACTTTCCAAATACGTCCTGCGTGTTCAACAAAATCTCCAGTAGGGCCAGTTGGTTCCCACAGTTACAAGGATTAATACCAAACTTGAAAAAGTCAGTAACTTATTTATGACTCTGAATGATGTCACATACTACGTCACAACGAACGAAATTTCACAAAAGCGATTTCTGTTTTCCATGTCGACAGAAAAGGCACTAATTTTGTAAACTCTTCTTGTTCTTTTCAAGAGCAGCAAGAGCCCGCGTCGGCCCTGGCCTCTCCAGTAGTTCGTCTCCAGATATCCCCCTCTCCTGCAACCCCATGCGTCCTCTTATGCGAGTATTAATCAGAAACGAGGAGTCCCTCCTGATGTTTCCTTCCAGTCTTAGCAGCAACACTCCCACAGGTTTTCTTCCGTGAAATTTTAAATTCAACACTTTTCTTGGTATTCTGCTAATAATAATTCAGCGAAATTATCTACAATCTCTGTCACTTCCTTATAGGCTAAACAGGCCTATATAACGATCAACGCTTGTCCTTCCTGCTACTCCTGTGGCAGTAAAAAGCCTACTACGGCCTGTTGGTTGCTGTCCTCATGACGGGGGTCAACTGAACTGAACTTAAAAAGCGCAGAAACTTTTAATCTATCTAATTAATATCAATTTTTTTTCATATTAAAAAATTTAATGATATTAAAGTAATGTTAGTTCTTTCTAGATGTGTGGACCCAATATAGTGAACTACATTAAAGCCCAGAGACAAAGCTGGTTCGGTCACAAATAAAGAATGCCTGAAACCAGGGCAGCTAAGAAGATACTTAAATGGAATCCCTTAACCACGAGACCAAGAGGAAGACCCGAGTATAGATGGGAGGACAACATCATACAGGAGGTTGGTCAAATGAAGATCAAAATTTGGATAACCTGTGTCCAGAATAGAACAAAGTGGAAGGTCGTCGTTGAGAAGGCCAAAACTTCCTATTAAAGAAGGTTCAGCGCCTGAAGAAGAAGAAAAAGAAGAAGAAGAAGAAGAAGAAGAAGAAGAAGAAGAAGAAGAAGAAGAAGAAGAAGAAGTGTGGACCCTTGAACTTGAGACCACTACGTTGTTTCCAAAATTCGGTAACCATTTACGCAAAGTGACGTCATATCCCAGAAAACCCGAATCCTCAGTTACACCTTAGCAAAAACCCAGAACTTCGCATCATCCCTTACACATAGGCCATTCCATATGCTTGTAACAGGAACTGCAATACGTCCCTAGCTTCAAACACTGAAGAGTTTTAGTGTTTGATGTGTAATGTTTACAACAACAACAGAAATCTTTACAGCTCCGTATCCAAGCATTAATCCAGCTAATTTAAATTTCCTACCGAACTAGACTGCCAGAAATGTGCTGAATACAGCAACTGATTAACTTATAAAGAAGACGTAACAGCGGACATCACCACCTAATAATGACGCAACTTCAAAGATATTTACTGCAAACTCCAGAGCAGTATCAAGAGCCGTGCACGAACTGCGGGCCAACAGCTGGTCCCAGTGTTCACATTTCCTCGCTTTTATTCGTCACAATAAATTCGCTTCTCTCTTCCTGTATCTGATGTGCATTACGGATGCATGCATTTTGAATGTGGAAGGGCAGCAAAGTATCCTGATGGACGCCATCAACATGATATCTGCATATTCATAGTGGCGTCAGAAGCGTAGGGGGAAGAGAACGGGGAGGGGCTAGTAATTCACAAAACAACCAAAAACTTTACCAACACTGCGCACCAAAAAAAAAAAATAAATATATCCACCCACTGCATCCCATCTATTCACTTGCAATCCCAGCTAACAGTGTATCAATCACCCTTAAACCCCTCTCACCCTCTGCTGCAATAACCCACCGCAATATCTGACTTTACAGCCACTACAACCAAACGCTACCAGCATTTTGGGTCCAGTGATCAAACCACATTCCATACATAGTTGACAAGTACAATCAAAACTACAGTGCAGCAAGCTCTCTTTTAAATCTTTTTTTTTTATTGGCCACAGAAATGCGGGTTGCTATGGCATGGAGGCATTACTCCAAAACCAGAGGGCAGTAGCGGATGAAACTGTAACACAAGTGCATGTGGGGGGGGGGGGTCCAGAGGGGGTTGGAATAGACCAAATAATGGATAAAAATTCAACATAGCATCCAAAAACCACCGTAGAGGCATTTTATTAGTTAGTAATGAGATGACATCAATTTTAAGCTTTGGCTGGAAGTCTAAACCGAACAAAACTACCCTCAGCGCCACTCCGTGTTTGTGTGGAGGGTGGGTGGTTACAGGGTTACAGTAAAAGTGATGTTGGGACAGCTGTACCGGTCGGGGGTGGGTGGGGATTGGTTTATATGTGATGGCGTGTGACGAGAGAGGAAGGCAGTGTTGTAAAAAATGAGACAGCTAGATGTGATGGGTAAATAAGCTAAATATGCTAAAAATGTGGCAAAGGGAAGAAGGGACAGTGAGGTGAAAAAGCGCTGTTGTGCTGGAACCCGTCTTCATATTTGGAATAGCAGTGGGAAGAGGGCAGTGCGATCGTTTGTAGACAGAGCAAGTGTAATTATTCGACACTTTTTCCCAAATTGAAGACAAAAAAGACATTTCGAAGTTTGTCTTTCTTAACTGTATCTCTAACTCAAAGACAGAATTCACCTATAATCTATTCTTGAACACCCTATGGCAATTTTTTTTTTTTTTTTTTTTTTTTTTTTAATTCCCGGATTTTTTTCTTTTGTTTTTTACTCGTAGGTTCTTGCTCTCGCCCCTCCTGACACAGGTTTTTTTTGTTTTCCTTTTTCCC
>Ga0123355_10008946_pt1 | contig 15173 bp, 8 predicted proteins | sample TergutEmb28metaG_3_FD_89872 | JGI IMG/M metagenome (GOLD analysis project Ga0123355, IMG submission 89872) | Embiratermes neotenicus P1 segment gut microbial communities from Petit-Saut dam, French Guiana - Emb289 P1 | ecosystem: Host-associated > Arthropoda: Insects > Digestive system > Gut ...
CATGAGAAGCATGTAGTGGCAACTTGGAATCTTGGGAACCATCTCAGCATTTGCTTCTGGGCACAGGGAAACCAAGAAAAACCTGTGTCGAGATGGCCGGTCGCAGGACCTTCCGAGTACTGCAGGACCTTCCGAGTATCTTGCCTCTGTGTTCATTCCCTTAGATTTTTATCTCTGGGAACATCTGAAGTCTTATATTTATGCTACTGAAGGCACACGACGTCCGAGAATGACAACAACCAAAACAGACCGAATTCGAGATGATTCGGACACCTGGAATTTCCAAACGAGTTAGATAGTCACTTTTTCAGACGTGCAATATCCTGCGGTGAAGCTGAAAGTGGACACTTTGAACACCTTCTTTAACGTCAGGAGGCTCTGAACCGGAAACCATGCTTCGGAAGGCCTACTTTCGTACAATAATTATTTCTTGCATTGGGGTGTATATTCATCTTCTGTGGGCTTAACTTTGCATGTTTCTTTAACTCTGTATTTGTATCTGTGTTTACGTCTGTTACGTCTCAGCAGCTGTTTAATGTGGCAGCAAACAAAATTAAGTAAACTTCGACACTCTTGTTGAGTTATTCAAGACTAAGTGAATAGACCAAAAAACAGAAGGATCATAAATAAGAGAAGTTTTTTTTCAGACAGTATATTTAATTTCGGGATTTTTGATAGAGCCGTCAAAGGGTAAGGAATGAAAGTGTAAGAAAAAAGCAGCCCTTTATATTAAAAAATTTTAATTAAAATGGAGACTGAGATATCACTATGACAAATATTAATAATGGATGTGTTTTACATATTGGCAGAATCTAAGATAGAAGTTTAAATATTGAATTACGTATTAAAATGTACGTGTAGGAATATTTGTAAGATTAATAGATCCGGTCGTCTTTAGTCAATGGTGTTTTGTCTATAAAGTGCTTGTTTTCTCACATATTTTTATGCCTGTAACTGATGATTGATTTATGAAAAAGGCCGAAACATGTAGCACGATTTGAACGCAAAACGATATTGCCTGAAATTGCGGTAATGACTGAGTGTCCTTCTGCTTATTTCTTCCCATCAAAACGTTTTGTCTGATCCTAAGGCTATGTACATAGTATAGCTTGAAAAATTGTTTGGGCCGTTGCATCAGTATTCACTGTTTTAACGTAATTTTCCTCTGCCACGTGTTGCTCCCAAACCTTACGTGTTCTGTGATGTTTTTGAGAATATACGTATATATATGTACACACATATATATACATATATATAATATGCTTATACAGGTGTACCGCTGTACCCACGGGTAATACTTTCCAAGACCTACCGCGGTTACGGAAAACCGCGGATAATACCGAAAGCTATACTTGTATATAACGTAATGTAACGTGATATTGGTGTAAAAAAAATAAATACGGGAAAGTTTATTTGATAAATTACGCACAATAAGATATCTGCATTAAATACAATAATAATAAAGTGTACTGTACACTACATTGTACATTTGGAGTGTACTTTCTCTCTCTCTCTCTCTCTCTCTCTCTCTCGTAAGTATGAAAGTAAGGGATTCTGACGTTTTAACCTAATCCTCAAGCGATGATTGAGCAATGAAAAAATATAGTACCTGTACTGTACTGTATCATGTACAGTTTCAAGGGATGGCCGAGCAATAAGAATCATGCTTTTCCATCAAAGTGCTGCATAAGCAACGAAATAAAGCATGTTATTGTTACACATTTTACAATGAAAATCAAACGTACTCGTACGTACCTGTACATAACTTGTAATAAGAAAACTGTGTTTGTTATAAAATATCTTAGCCTATTGTGGGTATTCACCGACTTCCCCATTCTTATTGTTGCCTTCTGAACACAAACACTACGATAACGCGGCGACTAATTCGAACAGCGAGAACGCTAGAAGTAGAACGTTGGCAAGTTTGCGGGGAAGAGTGTGTACGGGGACAAAGGGAGATGAGTCAAGTACAGGGCGCATTTCGCCTGCTGGATTTCACCATGTTACGGCCAGTTCTCGCTTGACGCGCGTTTTGAAACTTACGAACCGTTTATTTCTTTAATTTTCCAAACTTCTTTTCGGGACGTGGCCAACCGCAGTTACGGCGGTCCACCTGTATATATATTGTGAACAGAGAAAACGCCGATTTACGCGTTGGCAGATTTCCTGAGAAAAAGTAACCGAGTAATAGCAAGTTTCTAATGATACAAATGGAGGGACGGGTTTATAGTGCCTGAAGAGAGACTTTTACCCGACTCTACTGAGTTTATACTAAGCACCGTTTACTGAAATCATTGCGTTCTGATACCCAAGTTTCTAAAGCGAACCGCCAAATGTCAGCAGCTGATGGAGAGTGCAAAATTCTGAAGAAGTCTATTCCCATGGTGTCAATTGTACGTCGCTCTGTTTCACAATACGCAGCACGATGTGTTGACGCGCTGCCAATTTCTGGGAACTTTTTACACAGCGTGGTGTGACTCCAATCGCTGTTTCTTTTCGAACTCAAGTTCATACACTTTCCTAACCCTTTAAAACTTGGAACCCTGTTGCGATATTTTTTTACGTGGATGGGGAAAAAGTTCCATTGAAGCTTTTGAGACACATTCGTTGCAATTTTAAGAGCACTTTACTTTTCAGCAAAGTTTGCAAAGGAACTGACGGCACTCTGATACGCGATAAATCCCATTTCTTCTGAGTGCGAACTCATATGTTATCATCTTCTGGACCATTTATATCGGAATATATTGTAATTTTATCGTATTTTGATGTGATGCTGAGCTCTGTGGCAGGTGGTTCAAAGTGGGATTTTTGGTACGTTTTGGAAACAAGAAATAACCGATTCCATCTGCTCAAAGATATTTGAATGCAGACCTTCAGATGTGTTATATATATATTCATTCATTAGTATTCAGCCTTGAAGGCCGGGCTTGGTAGGAACCAGAGCCCAGTCATGTGACAGGTATGGCTCTGGCACACTGCATACTGGGCAAGTTCTTGGGGGTAGTTTGTCATTGCTTTCCCCCGTTATATATATATATATCACAGGATGTCTTCGTGTGAGAACTTCGTCACAAGTGACTGGTAGCTTGTGGAACAATAAACAAAAACTCAGTGGTATGCAACGTTATGAATCATTAGACAAGACCGTAAATATGAATATTTAGAAAACTGTGTTCCTATAAATCAGAGAGGATTAAAAATTTAATATTCTACTATAAGTAAAATGTTTGTTACAATCATGATCGAATAGCTAAAATAAATCTTATCTTCATAATGAACGAAGAATATGTAATAGTGACTTAATTCAGACTTATTGCATTATATAAGAGATTTATAGAAGTTTATATTTTAAATTATAAAGTGTAACTGAACACACTGATTTTTTACCCCAACTCTTACTTTTTGTAACAACCGTAAAAGGATACGGTTTTTCGACAGAGAACATTCAGACTACCTTCAGGTGTCACTGTAAATAAAATATAATATTGGAAATGCGATTTTCGACCAAACAGTGTCGTTGCTGTAAGATTCTACAGTGCGTATTTATGTAAACAAAATATAGCGTGATATGCCATAGTTCTCACAGTTTCACGCAACAGAGCAATTTTTATGAAAGTTGCAAAAGTTGTTGTTTGAAGAAGTGGGAAAAACGCACTGATGCGTAGTGTGCCGGAGACAAAGTGGAAATAGAGAAACAGAAATTAAAAACTGAGAGTCCTCACCTGGAAGTTCGGCTTTTAGACAGAATATTAAAAAAATACGTTACAATTAAAATACAGAATGTAATAATTTTAAGATACTGGATGGTATTGGAATGGTGAAAATACTATCTGTATATAAGGGCCATATTTGGGCAGTCTGCAATACTGAAAAAAAAAACATGGAGAAAATAATGATAAGGAAACATTTGATAGAGGAATTTGATGCCATCACAGACACAGAATTGTTTAAAGCGCGTTAAAATAATGATAATATTTTCATAAACTGTCAGGTGAGAGAGAGTCCTTAAACAAGTTATAAGCATTCAGGTGTATAAGTCACTTCCAGAAATTTATTTCGTTTGATGGAGGTATATGACGACACAGAGTTGAAATTTTCAGCAGTGAAATGTGGTCTAATGATGTGTAAGGCGCTCTAAAGCTTTGTATCATAAAGTAAATTGTAGGACGTAAAGAATAAGTGTATATGAACACTGAAGATTACTGTAATAAGCTCTGAATATTTCTGAGAGTTGTCACATTTGTGGAAACAAATCCTAACTGAACTGATATATTATCAAATTGGTGGGCTAGGATGAATGACATTGGATGTATAAGGGAACTTTTAAACCTGCTCCGTACTCACCCGATATGTATGTAGCTGCAGTTCTTGGTTAGTGTATGGCTCTCTGACAGCAACATAAACGAAAACATTTCGTTGGTAACATGACTGGTAATGTACATGTAATGTAATATTGAGGCACATTTGTGTAAACTTTGTTGCAGTGTAAAGGCAATACGTATTACACATTCCTTGAGTGTGTGTTTGTAGCCTTCGGTATCCAGCATGCAATGCGCATGCGCCATATTGTCGTCTCTGACCTGCCCGGATGTACAATATTTGACCAGTTCTGATAAAGGATACGATTCGAAAGAAGAGAATTAACATAAAATGTGCGTTTTGATTTTCTGTACAACTTTTGACCCAAATGTTTCTCATTCTAAGAAGAACTTGGCGAGATGTGATCATAAATGTATATTTGTCTCCAAGTCTTATCAGATTTTAATTAAACTTGAATATTCTCAGCAGTTTTTCGAAAAGTACTCTAATGCTAAATTTAATGAAATCCTGTACAGCTGAGTTGTTCCACGCTGACGGACGGACGGACGGACAGAGACATGAGGAATTTGATGTTTGTTGGACCGTGCATCATTATAATAAATGAAAAATAAAAACCAACTAGATGCCACTTATTATTTTATTGTACTTCTTATAGGCTCAACATGTTTCGGGCACTACTATGCCCATCATCAGGAGCTCGCGACTATAATGTTGATTACCACATTGGTTGTTTCATTCTTGGTTTGCTGTAGGTTGGAGGTTAGGTGAGGTTAGGTTGGCGTAGTGTCCAGGCTACAGTCATGCTTTAGCCTGTAGCCTGGACACGACGCCAACCTAACCTCACCTAACCTCCAACCTACAGCAAACCAAGAATGAAACGACCAATGTGGTAATCAACATTATAGTCGCGAGCTCCTGATGATGGGCATAGTAGTGCCCGAAATATGTTGAGTATATAAGAAGTACAATAAAATAATAAGTGGCATCTAGTTGGTTTTCATTCTATATGAGGAAGTTAACAGTCGCTTTTCTCAATTTTGTGAAAGTGCCTAAAAGCAGCTTCTATAACCTCATACTCTTTATTTCATGGATTTCACGATTCGAGTCTGAAAGAACATGCATTTCCTTGCTGCAGTCCTCTTCTCTGCCATTACACTCTTCAACATGCACGATGTAAACGTAAGTTAATATGAACATATATGTCGCACGGAATGTGTGATTTTGTGACCTGCTGAATTGCAGAGTTGCTAGAGGTGCTTAAACAAATAAAAACTGTAATGTGAAATCGGAGGTTCTCACAGAGATTTTGCTGAAGTTTCTCTGGAATATTTACTGTTTGTTGTGGTTACAGGTTACTGTTTTTCGAATGATGGTAGTGCCCTTCGGAAGTAGTAACTGTAGCCCCGATAAAAAGGCATAACGTCCCCGAGGATTTTACCAATAAAAGCCTATACACCTATTGGTGTGCGCCAATGGTTAGGAATTTGTAGTACACAGCATACTGTACGGCGTCTGAGCCGATAAATTATATTTTTATACTAGTAACAGAATTTATACAATTTGAAGTTTGTCAGAAATATAATCTGAAAAATATTTCGACATTGTTGGTTGTCAGACAATAATTTATTTCGTTATGTTACAACAGCTTTGTTTGTTTGTTTTTGGCGCGACAGCCCCCATTGGGCCAGGGCCTCCTCATTAATATAAAGGAATTAATTAATGAGTGTTTTTAAAATGACTTCAGCAAGGAACAACGTAGCTCCCTGAGGATGAGCTTAGGATCGAAACATGTTGGAGCAATTTGTTTTAATGTAAAATTTTATGTAAGTGCATTAGTTGGTGTGATAATTAAAGTGATTCTACAAAATGCACGGTGCAACAATAAAGATATATTCGGAATATTATTTATATTTAAAAAATTAGTAGCCGTGTAAAACTAATATATGTTTGAACGTCTTTGCCTTTTGATAGAGGAGAGTGCTCCTATTTTGACTCGTAGACTGAAATAACATGTCACAAAATATTCTTCTATATATACATTTTTTCAGTGAAAATTCCGATGTGCCTGTTTTATTTATTCTCGTTGTAAGTTTTGCGAAACAAATTATTTAATTAAGCATTCTCAGCCCCACACAACAGACATTCCCATGTGGAATTCAAAGCAAAGTTGAGTGTGGGTAACATTTGCACAATTTTCCGTGCATCGTGATATATTCTTATAACAAAACCAACGATATGCACTAATTTCTCAAATTTATTTTTGGAATGTATCACACACAGCGACGTACCACAGTCAGTAGGACTCCTCTGAACGAGACAACAGCTTTAGGTGTCATAATTATACATCGTCTATATTAATCACTCATTGGATACTCTAGTCCAAAATAAAGTTCAACCTAATTTACTTTATCTTGCCTTCCCGCGTACCTACAGTTTCTGTATCCCACTCTGTATCGCACACGAAAGTTTGTTTCGTAGCAGAACTCAATATAAACCGAAGTTAGCCATTTTGTTAATGGAGACGGTTTTTTTTTTCTTCCGGCGTTCTAAAAAAATCGGCAGCCTATGAAAACAAAGCATTTATGCGAGGTACATTCTGAAGCTTTGTTTACGAGCTGCAGGCACTCATGCCGTCCTTCACAAAGTGTCTCTTCTTTACAGTGTAACGTATGTAAGTACCTCTAACAGAGGTATTCGTATCTATAAACAGAGTCGTAATGAAAGGGGTAACCAAAACCTTCAAGAAAATTAAATCTACTTGTCTAAAGAAGTTGTTCGTGCGGTGACATGTCTATAGCGGGTTAGTCTGCTTCTAAAGAAGTAATGTAAAAGACAAGAAATGATAACTTGATTCTTAGTAGGTCTCATTCAATTACATTAACGTGTTTTATTTCAGTTTCAAAAAAGCAATCACATGTTTGTGAGACTCGTGCTTATTTGTACATAAAAATGTGTCCTCAGTAACTTCATACCAGACGTCTTTCTCCCAAATATCTCTTTTCAAAGAAGAAAATAGTTGTGTCTTAACGTTTAACATTTTCCATGTGTTATATACTTATTTATTGCAACTCAAACCAACTAATTTAAGTCATGTTTGTATAATTTATTAACTTGTGTAACTCATTATTCACCTTAACATATCTTCAAAACCTTTTACCTTTACCAAGCCAGCGTCAAGGAGCTGTATTTCCTTATATACAGCTACCTGATGCTGGCTTAGTAAAAGGCAAAATAAGTTGGAAGTGTGTTAAGTTAAATAATAAGTTACATGTAAACTTATCAATGTTCCTGGTTGGTTGATGATAAATAATTGTTTGTAAATATTTGGTAAGGAAAGAATTCCAAATTATATCTAGGTTTATACAGAATATTTTACTGTAAAAAGTACGTCCACGTATACATATGAATAATGAGGCATTAAACATGATAGAAACGAACTCCATTATACGATGTATATCCGGTGAAGTCTGCGAGCAGTTGACTGGAAAGTGACCGCTGTGAGAGCCTAATGTCTTGCTTCAGGAACACGTGGCGTAGATTTACAAACGCCTGACCTTCATTGCATGAAAATGTCAGTGAGGTGAGAGGACGATCTTTACACCGCACATATGAACGGGACCCTGACACCATTGCTGCTGCTTTGTGGTGGTTATCTTCGAAGAGGTGAGAAACGTTAAAAGATGAAAATCTAGCCGTTGAATTAGTGAAGCAAACTGAGTGCATGATGAGTAGTATGTGTATATATATATATATATATATATATATATATATATATATAACGAAGAAATATGTTGATAGGTCGACATTTGTGTTGCGTATGCGGGAGATGGCGGCTTCGGTTCCCGACAAGGAGAATGGGCGTGCTGACGGCGGTATTGGTTACTAAGCTTACCGTGAGTGATTTCTTCATGCAACTGTACAAATGTTCTTATAACAAAACCAACGAGATGCACTAATTTCTCAAATTTATTTTTCGAATTGAACTCTACATGTTTCGGACAGTCTCTCTGTCCATCGTCAGGAGTCCAGCACTGTACACACAGCAATGATATATATCATACAAGTTATATACCATTGCTGTGTGTACAGTGCTGGACTCCTGACGATGGACAGAGAGACTGTCCGAAACATGTAGAGTTCCATTCCAAAAATAAATTTGAGAAAGTAGTGCATCTCGTTTGATTTTGTTATAAGAATATATCACGATGCACGGCCTTCTGAATGTCAAATTGTACAAATGTTACCCACACTCAACTTTGCTTTGAATGCCACATGGGAATGTCTGTTGTGTGGGGCTAAAAATGCTTAATTAAATAATATGTTTCGCAAAACCTACAACTAGAGTAAATAAAACAGGCACATTGGAATTTTCACTGAAAAAATGTATATATAGAAGAATATTTTGTGACATGTTATTTCAGTCTGCGAGTCAAAATAGGAGCACTCTCCTCTATCAAAAAGCAAAGAAGTTCGAACATAGATTAGTTTTACACGGCTACTGGTTTTTTAAATACAAATAATATTCCGAATATATCTTTATTATTGCACCGTGCATTGTTAGAATCACTTTAATTATCACACCAACTAATGCACTTACATAAAATTTTACATTAAAACAAATCGCTCCAACATGTTTCGATCCTAAGATCATCCTCAGGGAGCTACGTTGTTCCTTGCTAAAGTCATTTTAAAAACAATCATTAATTAATTCCTTTGTATTAATAAGGTGCTGTGGCAGCATGTCTGTAATATAAATTATAATTATTAAGTATATTGTCAAAATAATATATTACGAACGTGAAAATAAAGTAATATTAATCGACAGCCTAATTATTTATATATAAATATTCAATTAATTTTACTTTATTTTGACATTCTTAATATATTATTTTGACAATATACATAATAAGTATCATTTATATTACAGACATGCTGCCACAGCACCTTATTAATATAAAGGAATTAATTAATGATTGTTTGTAAAATGACTTTAGCAAGGAACAACGTAGTTCCCTGAGGATGATCTTAGGATCGAAAGATGTTGGAGCGATTTTAAGTGTTTTAATGTTAAATTTTATGTAAGTGCATTAGTTGGCGTGATAATTAAAGTGATTCCGAATATATAAATAATTTACTGGTACATAACTTCTGTTAACTCAGTTTTGTAGAACATAAAGAATATGTTGTGGTCCTTTGGGATCTGACACCTTGTGAAGCTTCAGGGGAAACGCGGCACCCATTTTCAGGGTAAAAACGAGTGATTCCAGACATGATGTATTTTTATTTTGTGAAGATGGAGACATCTTGTATCTCCGAAACATCGGTCTTCACCGATAAATGTAAATGGAGTCACGACACGGAATAACATACTATTAAAACACAATTATTACAATTTATTTATTTTTAGTTTTATAAAAACACGTCACATCAGCGTTTGGTTGAACGTGTCCTCACAGCACTCCTACAGTGAGCGAAGTTGGAAGGTAACGAAATAGTTCGTGTTACGGACTGTACCTAGTATGTGACATGTGAGTGGATGAAACTTCACAGGCAGATTGAGACCCGTTGTAAAAGCATTTTCAGGTTGCTGAAACAACGAAAAACCACATGAGGGGTGTCGAATCTGAGCGCCGAATTCTGAGCTCCCATACGTAGATGTTCTAGCGAACTGACCACTGACGAGGGCTACGTAATGAGGCGTAAGAGCTTTGGGATACTTGGGAGGAGAGGACAGCACGCAGGTGGAAGGACGTTTAGCCAGGGACTTTCAAGTCACAAGTTTGAATTAAGGAAATATATGAGTATGTTGCAGGTGAAGATTTTGGTAGTTGATTTAGATCTTCGGAAAATAAGGTTTAAGTCTTCAGTAAATTTATAGCCTTTAAAAATTTTGTTTCCTTTATTTAATTCGGATGAAAGCATTTTAAATATTTTTAAATTCGAAAAAAAAAGCTGTGGTCACGAATTTCAGGGTTTAAGTATTTTATTGGTTCGAAAAGTGCCTTTAAAGGTAATATTGCTCAAGAAGCTTCTATTTGCAATTATCACTGATGTGAATGTCGAATTACAGTTTTTGGAAAGGAGTATGGAATATTTTATACTGCGTCCGTTTGGTAAATTTTGGATTTGCTGTGCTGTAGTTTTCACGGTTTTTCTTATCCTTTGCAGCAGTTATTTTAGATAAATCATGTAACATATTGAAAAGTCAGTTTCGCTCAGCTAGTGAACTGAAACTTAGGCCTACGTTGGATCGCCTGAGAATGCTCGAGTACCTAATTCTTCCGTAGTATAGGCAATGATATTCAGCGATTTTGTTTTTTTTACGAACTGAGTTAGAAGGAAGGCAGTTTAATTTAAGTAGAGCTTACCAGATAAACATGTCTGGTACGCATATTTGGGAAAAGGGAACAAGTTTGCTTAGAAAGCAGTATTGGCTCTGTACTTTGCAATTTTGTTTCCATAGCTCCGTATTTAAAGTGGTATAAGGATGAGTCAGTAAGGAAAAGTTTTCCACAATTCTAAAATAGGATGAATAGGGTGTACGTGAGGCTCAGACGACCGTTCCGTACCCAAGTCAGGCAAGAGAAGTGACATAAATGATGTTGCATCGTCACTGATACACCAGGAATCCACAACTAGTCTCCGACCGAAAGAGAAGTTAAACTCGGCCTTCCTTGGATGAGGCTTGAGTTCGTCCTATTTTAGAGTTATTTTTTAACAGACTCTTCTGATGTTTCTACAGGCGTATGCTGTGCTGACCACCAAGTTTTTGGAGTCTTTTTTTTACTAAAATGTTAGGCACCCCGTTGTGTTTTAGGATATTAAATAAATACGTAATTACGTTTCAGATTTTTTAACTTAAGTGTTATTTCTTTAGACTATACGTGGCTACATATTTGGATGTATCTGCGGACGATTGTTGCGGCCGAAACATGTAGCCATGCGTATTCAGAAGAAATAATGCTAAGTGTTAATAAAGTTTGGAGACGGTAATTAAATATTTCTTTTGTTTTTGGAGTCTTCTGTCATCCATTAATTTACCTCATTTTGAACATCTACGTTTTTAATTTTGTCCAATTCCGTTTATCTCTTGTCACTTGAATAATTTTTCCTCTTCCTGAGTTTCTTATAATCGTTCTTGGAAGCTCCACCACTTACAAAATTTAAAGTTGTTGTCATTCCTGTGTCTACTGTTAGAATCTAGGAAGAACTGAAACCGTACCTTCACCCCTCTGCTTAATTTCCGGCGTGATTCTCACCTTTACCTTTACCTTTATCTGCAGAGTTTCACATGTTCGTTGATGCAATAACATTTTTTCGTCTATCTAAATTTTTACTCTCAAAAAAGCATGGGTTATTTCGTCGCCTGTTACAGGTTTCAAAGGTAAAGTTGCTCTTTCAGTCCAGCCGTGGATGTTCTGTAGGTTACTGTTTCAGAAGGTACAATTACCTCAGTTAATGTCTCTTCTTATTCCTTCCGGTTTGTTTAAAATCTAGTCACTTCCCCATTTCTTATCTCACTATTAGGCTTAGGCATTTTTCTTAAAACTTAGAGAAATGATAAATCTCGTGTACTTAATTTGTACTCACAATAAATATGATCGAACGACATTTTACTCATACATTAAAATTCGTCTTAAAATTAGTGTAGAGTATCAAGGCTACGTTTCCATATTTCACAAAAAGTATCATTGTTGCTGGTAGGAGAAATATTGTGGAGGAATATTTACATGTAAATTTTACGTTTTTATTTTTTATCATTTCCTTCTTTCATTTTGAAAGAAAAGGCTACCTAAAGTGCATGTAAAATTTTTATTTTTGGTTGAAAGTAGTTCTAGTCTGAGATTTTCTCTATTTCTTGCACATTCCACCGAGACTCTTTTTCTTTAGTAATAATATTGTACACGTTGGTACGCGCTCCGATGTTCATGATATTTTGCGTCACATTATTATTATTATTATTATCATTATTATACTTATATAATTGTCATAATTCCAGTACTTATTGCAGGGAGACAAATACGGAATTTATATAAGACAAAATAAATGTTTCTTAAATTTTGGTTTATTTAAAGAACAGCATTGCCAACGTTACCTTTCAAACAGATAATGATTGTGGGACATTGTTGAAATTATTACTGGTAGAATATTGTGGAAATAATTAAAGAGAAACCTGCCCGAGTGTTACTCAGCTACCAATTTTTACGCTGATTGCTCCGGGATCGAACCCACGCATTCACGATTATAAGTACATGAGACACATGGCGAGAGAGGTCAGACATGTTATCCACATGAAGGGTTTTGTGAAAATAATCTTATATTAATAAGCCTTGCTACAAATTTGTAGACACTTTTTAGCCAAATTGATGGTTTCTAAATGTGAGTGGTATTGTACACGTATTTGGTTATAATCTCTTTCGTTTGTTCGAAACTCTGTTTTTCAGTCAGGAATCTTTTGCAATATCTTATTATAAAACGGTCATTTGAACCTTTAAAGGACAATTTCTCCAGGAATATTCAATCTTCGAGGAAATACTGCGCCTCTGAGTGATAGAATTCCGTCGATTAATTAAAAGGTGTTAATATAAGGTCTAGCAGTTCATTCTGAAGACCGAAAGAACCCCATCAATTATTTCCTTTTAATTGATGTTCAGACACATCTTACAGGTAGTATCTCTGCCCTGTAATGTGCTGAGAATGAGGAAGAAAATACCCCCAAACCGGTGCGTAATTAGTTCAAATTATAACACATCGTGTGTGTACGATTGAGAGCCCCGCCTCTCCCTCTTATTTCGCGAATTTTGCTGTCGCGACTCTTTCAGGAAAACGTATGAGCGAGGAGGTTCCACTAGCTTTTATAGGAGAACAGAGCATGTTATCCATTTTCCACATAATCCAGTTGTATGTACGTTCAGACTTCGGGGTTAAAGTATGGTGGAAATAGTTGCTTAATGAGGAGTTTTGTAATGTTAAGATACCCTTTGCGAAGTATTATGACAAAGTGGGACGGGTAAGTACCAAGCATGATAAATACAGAGTTTACTTGTAGGCTAAAGGGAATTATATATGGGAGGATAATATCAAACAGGATACGTATGATATGAGGAGGCAGACTGGATTTAAGGGGCTCACAACAGGATGCATCAGTGATTTCTTGTGGAAATTGTAATGAAACATTGGGTTTCGTTATTGGTTTAGAAGTGTCTGGCCAGCTGTGCTACTGCCATTTCCTTCAGTGAGACTTTGCTACAAGGAGCTTGATGTTTTAGAGTTTCTGCTACTAGGAGCTGCTTATGTTTTGTAGAAATCTGTCCTCTTAGGAAATAAACTGAAATATGGACATAGCAAATTTAACAAATGTAATTTAGTTCTAAACACAACTTTATCTATAAGTAGCATTCAGCAACACGTTTCGGCTGTAAAAACCATCTTCGGGCTGAGCAAATATTCATAGTAGGAACACTCTTCTACCTACAAGACTGTTTATACTGATGCATGTAAAACACTATACCATGCCTGAATATACAACCATCTTCCTGAAGATGAACCCTCTGTTTCGAAACATGTAGAAGATAAAACACATTAAAAAGTAAGATATTAATTTAGAAGAGCTACATTTTGTTGGTTTATATTTTGTAATTATAGGAAATACGCATTAAAATACCACGAATTTTATGGACGGAATCTCGTCTTACCTCAAGATGAAGGTGTCGTAAGATACAATATACATTAAAAATGGTATTCGAAGATTTGCTGCAGTTTGTAGTTAAAACTTCAAAAACTTTTAAGTAATATTACAAAATGAAGGTATTCTCCTAGATGTATGTTGAGTGTAGGCTGATAAAGTTGTGTATAGATTTAACTTACTTTTGTTTCATTTACTAGTGCATTTGAACACAAAGGGGATGTCTTGCCTAAAAACTGAATATAGACTGCCACACTAAATTAGGTCTATAACGCCTTGCTGTACTTTTAAGCGAGAATTTGGGAAATACTTTCTTCTGAAAAGGAACAAAGACAACAGTCAAATTTACTGTTATCTCTCATTGTCAGTCCACTGCTGGAAATGGGTAAGGGAATGAGTTCAAGCATTGTTTGTAGAAGTTGCAGTGCCACGACAGATAAAGTTTAACGCGGCATCTGAAGTCAGTATTATAGCCATTGTTCCGGATGGATGAATATGTTCGTAGCGGAACCTTTTTGAAAAGCAATATCTGATGAAAGGAGCTTTGGGTGGCTGCGGCTCGGTATCTATGCAGAAGTATGAAACACTCAGCTGACAGGAAGCTTTGTGCAGTCTGCTGTAAGGGGGTTCGTAAGAAGTTTAAGCGATGTTTCGGGACATGATTACGTTTGTTTCAAGTTTCTGCGCGTCTTGACAGACTGAAGGAAGAACTGTGATTTTTTAGGGATCCTAAATAAAAATATACTTCCTTTGAAGAAAGCAGTTGTATGTTCTTTCTTAGGTGTTCTTTTGCAGGTATTTGAAAATATTTTAGGGTAACAGATATTTAAATGAACGACTATGCACTGCTTTTCATATATTTCACTTTATTAAGCTATAAGTTACTTTTTGGATTCCTTGGCTGGGAGTGATTGTTCAGTAGATGTCAGATGATCACTAATAACACCACCTTTAAGCAATTTGAAACTTTGTCAGCGTTGAAGAATAAGAGACCAACTTGATGTCACTGTTTATTAAGTTTTATTTCACTTCTTCTATGCTCAACATATTTCGGACATTAATACATCCATCATCAGGAGCCTGTGACTTTTCTATTGTATCACCACATTGGTCGCGTGTTCTTGTTTCGATGTGTGTTGGAGTTTCGGTGTGGCTGGTTGGGGTGGTA
>Ga0123355_10008948_pt1 | contig 15171 bp, 14 predicted proteins | sample TergutEmb28metaG_3_FD_89872 | JGI IMG/M metagenome (GOLD analysis project Ga0123355, IMG submission 89872) | Embiratermes neotenicus P1 segment gut microbial communities from Petit-Saut dam, French Guiana - Emb289 P1 | ecosystem: Host-associated > Arthropoda: Insects > Digestive system > Gut ...
TATCATTGATGCATGTGCATATCCAGAAACAAAAAATATACACGGCACTTACATAAGTGCAGATGTGGAGGATGAATTTTATGTACCTTAAACCTTATGAAGAACGCATGAAGAAAACAGTTGCAGTACTTGAAGACGAGTTTGCTACCATACGCGTAGGGCGCGCAAACCCCAGAGTGCTGGATCGCATTACCGTAGATTATTTTGGCACAGAAACACCGCTTAACCAAGTTGGCAATGTGAGCGTGCCGGAGCCGCGTATGCTGCAAATTGCCCCTTGGGATGCCAGTACATTAAAAAGTATCGAAAAAGCAATTTTAGCGTCCGACCTTGGCATTACGCCAAACAACGACGGCAAGGTTATCCGCCTTGTTTTCCCAGAGCTTACGGAAGACCGCCGCAAAGATTTGACAAAAGATGTCAAGAAAAAAGGCGAAGATTCCAAAATTGCGATACGCAACATTCGCCGTGACGCCAACGAGGCCTTGAAAAAGTCTGAGAAGGCAAAGGAAATTACAGAAGACGATTTGAAGCGTCTGGAAAAAGATAATCAAACCCTGACCGACAAGTATATCGCCGAGCTTGACAAAAAAGTAGAGGCAAAAAGCAAGGAAATCATGACTGTATGAGTGTGGAAAATGTACTTTTTAATTTTCCATGCCAATCTAATTTTACCGCCGCTAAAGGCGGCATGAATTAAGAGGTGCAAGATGTTTAAGCGCACCATGACCGTCGTGGTTGGCTTGCCAATACTGGTCTTTCTTGTATATCTTGGAGGGCTGCCGTTAGTCTTACTTTGCGCAATAATGGCCTTAATTGGTTTGCATGAGTTGTATACAGCACTATCCAGCAAACATGAGCATATCCATATTGTTGGGTACGTGTTTACCATAGGGTATTTTGTGGCAATTTATATATTTGGCTCCGGATACCCACAGCTTGTGGCTCTAACCTTGTTTATCATTGTGATGCAGGCTTGTTTGGTGATATTTTACAAAAAGCTCACGCTTAAAGAGTGCATTGGCACTGTTTACGGCGTTTTGTACATTCCGGTCCTGCTCTCGTTCATTGTTTTGGTGCGGGAGCAGAATTTGGGGCAATTTTATGTATGGCTCATTTTTACCAGCGCGTTTGGCTGTGACACTTTTGCGTATTTGACAGGCACTACCATTGGTAAACGCAGGCTTACAGGCTCGCCAAGCCCAGGCAAGTCGTTAGAAGGGGTTATTGGCGGCATTGTTGGCGCGGCATTGGTCGGCTGCATTTACGGCTTCTTTGTTGTGCAGTTTTCCGGGCAATTTGACGGTTGGGCGTTTATGATTAAGGCCACTGTAATTTCTGCCATTGGCGCAGCTTTTTGTGTTGTTGGGGATATGGCGGCCTCTGCCATTAAGCGGCATACCGGCATTAAGGATTTTGGCAATGTGTTCCCAGGGCATGGCGGTGTTTTGGATAGAATAGACAGCATAGTGGTGGCCGCGCCCGTGGTGTATATGGCTACGCATGTGATGATTTGGCTGGTGGCGTCGTGAGAATCGCACTTCTAGGCGCAACCGGCTCTATTGGTGTACAAACTTTGGACGTTGTGCGAAATACTCTTCCGGAAGCGGAAATACAAGTGTTGACCGGCTTTAGTAATATCAAGGCGTTGGCAAGTTTGGTCGATGAATTTAAGCCTAAAATGGCCTGCGTCCCGGATTCTAAGGCGGCGAGTGCGTTGAAATCGTTAATATCTGCGCCATGCGAAATATTCATTGGCGAAAGCGGGCTGGAAATGTGCGCCGCCCAAAGCGATGCAGACATTGTGGTAAACGCCTTAGTGGGGCGTGCAGGGCTTGCCCCAACCTTGGCGGCAATAAATGCCGGCAAAGATGTTGCCCTTGCCAATAAAGAAACACTGGTAACGGCAGGGCTGCTAATCATGGGGCTTGCACGCAAAAAAGGTGTGCGGATAACCCCAATAGACAGCGAACATTCCGCCATTTGGCAATGCTTGCAGGGTAACGAAGGCAATGAAATAGAAAAAATAATCTTAACTGCGTCCGGCGGGCCTTTCCGCACTTGGGAAAAGGAAAAAATCGCAAACGCCATCGCAAAAGATGCCCTGCGCCACCCAAATTGGAGCATGGGCCCGAAAATAACAATCGACAGCGCAACCCTTATGAACAAGGGGTTAGAATTAATCGAAGCAATGTGGCTTTTTAACCAGCCTGCTGAAAATATCGAGGTGCTGATACACCCTCAAAGCATCATACATTCCATGGTACAATACACAGATGGGTCTGTTATGGCGCAAATGGGGTTGCCGGATATGCGGCTTCCTATCTTGTACGCGCTTTGCGCACCTAAGCGGATTAAAACAGATTTTCCGCGGCTAGACTTTTTAACATGCGGCAGTTTAACCTTTGAGCCGCCGGATATGGAACGCTTCCCATGTTTGGCATTGGCAATGTACGCCGCCAAAACAGGCGGTACGCTGCCTGCCGTTATGAACACGCTAAACGAATGGGCAGTCGGGCAGTTTTTACAAGAAAAATGTGGCTTTTACGATATATCTGAGTTAATATCCCAAGCTTTTGGGGCATACACTGTAAAACCGCTCAATTCTATAGCTGATGTAATAGCAGCAGAGGATTGGGCGAACGAATTTATACGAAAAAGGTGATTAACATAGCCGGAGTAATGAATACAGCCATTCCAATTTTAATTTTTATACTCATACTTGGCCTTGTAGTTTTTGTACACGAACTGGGGCACTTTCTTATGGCAAGGCGTGCCGGTATTTTTGTGGAAGAATTTGCGTTGGGCATGGGGCCTAAACTTGTCACTTTTAGAGGCAAGAAAAAATCTTCCAGCGCCATAGAAGGCGAAGAAGATGTTACGTTATATACATTGCGTGCATTGCCGTTGGGCGGTTTTTGTAAAATGCGTGGCATGGAAGAAAATATACCGGACGACCCGGAAGCTTTTAATAACAAGTCTGTATTTGATCGTATTTTGGTCATTATTGGCGGCGCGGCAATGAACTTTTTGCTTGCCGTAATTTTATTTTTTATTCTTACTTTTTTGGTGGGATACTGGACGCCAGTAGTTTCAGGTGTTCAGGAAGGTCGGCCGGCTGAGCAAGCTGGTTTGCAAGTGGGCGATCGTATTACACACATCAATGGTTCGCGCGTAAGCCTATGGGATAATTTTTTGTTTATGCTAGAGACATCTGGCGGTAACCCAATAGATGTACGTGTTAATAGGGATGGTGAACGCATTAACCTTGTCATGACTCCGGTATTGGACTCCGATGGCGTGTTTCGTATAGGTATGAATCCCACGTCTAGGTTTGGTATGCTTGATGAAATACCGGAGTGGCTTGTCGATTACGAGCGTGTAACCATTCTCGGTAGTTTAGGAACTTCATTAGATATGATAAGCTTTCATATACGTACGCCGTTTAGAATGTTGGCACGGTTTGTAACCCGTCAGCCGCTTCCGGAAGGTGCGGAAGTGGTAAGCATTGTTGGTATTGGCGCGCAGGTTACGGAAGTGTATCAAGTTGTAATTCAGCGCGGAATAATGCCAACGGTGTTAACGATGCTAAACCTTGCTGCCATTATTAGTGCTGCAATAGGCACAATGAATCTTTTGCCAATCCCTGCACTGGATGGCGCAAGGCTAGTATTCCTGGCCATTGAAGGCATCCGCCGTAAGCCTGTTTCTCCAGAACGCGAAGGAACCGTACACATGGTAGGGTTTATCATACTACTCGCTTTAATTGCGGTGCTTGTACTAAGGGATATTGTGAGGTTAATATGATAAATCGTGAAAAAACCAAGGTTGTATATGTCGGTGGTGTACCCGTTGGCGGTAGCCACCCCATTGTTATAGAGTCCATGACCAATACAGATACGCGTGATGTTGCCGCAACGGTTGCCCAAATTAGGGAATTAGAAGTGGCAGGCTGCGAAATTATACGCGTGGCTGTGCGGGACGAAGTTGCCGCATCGGCTATCAAGCGGATTAAGAACGAAATTTCTATTCCGCTAATCGCCGATATCCATTTCGACTACCGCATGGCACTTTTAGCGGTGGAAAATGGGGCAGACAAGCTGCGTATTAACCCGGGTAATATTGGCGGCGAAAACCGTGTGCGCCAAGTTGTGGAAGCGGCAAAGGCGGCTGGCATTCCAATACGTGTAGGGGTAAACGGCGGCTCGCTGGAAAAAGAAATTTTAGTAAAGCATGGCGGCCTAACGCCAGAAGGTTTGGCAGAAAGCGCGCTTAAACATGTGCGCCTATTAGAGCAGTTTGATTTCTATGACATCGTGGTGTCTGCAAAGGCGAGCAGCGTCCCGCTGCTTGTAGATACGAATAAAATATTGGCGCAACATTTGCTTTATCCGTTACATATTGGGTTAACGGAAGCGGGGACACCGTATAAAGGTGCACTTCGGTCTGCGGTTGGGCTTGGTGTGCTTCTGAATATGGGGCTTGGCAATACGATACGTGTTAGTTTGTGCGGCGACCCTGTTCATGAAATTCATGCTGCAAAAGAAATTTTGGCCGCATTGGAGCTGCGGCAATTTGGGATAAAAGTGATTGCCTGCCCGATGTGCGGGCGCACACAAGTGGATGTCCCGGGGCTTGCAAGCCTTGCTTTGCGGCTGGAAGATAGGCTTGCGCATATAACAAAGCCGCTTACGGTTGCCGTAATGGGCTGCGCCGTAAATGGCCCCGGCGAAGCCAGGGAGGCTGATATTGGCATTGCTTGCGGAAAAGGCATGGCAGTACTGTTTAGAAAAGGGCAAATTGTACGCCGGATAGAGGAGAGCGAGCTGGAGGAAGTGCTGGTTGCAGAAGTTGAAGCCTTGGCTATTGAATAGAAGCATGAGGTGAAATGATGAAAATCGCCGTTATTTCTGACATACATGGGAACTTGCCTGCACTTGAGGCTGTAATGGAAGACATAAAAAATCGCGGGGTGGATAAAATCATTTGCCTTGGCGACTTAATTGGTAAAGGGCCAAGTTCCAACGAAGTGACAGACATTTGTAGGAATGAATGCGATATAGTGCTTAAAGGAAATTGGGATTATTTTGTGTATGAGGCCTACACAGACATGCTTCAAGGGCGGGCCAACGATGTGACAGAACGCAACCGTTGGTATGTAGATAGCATGAGCCCGCACAATTTGGACTACCTTGGGGCATTGCCGCACAGTACAGAATTTTATATCGGTGGCAAATTAGCAAGGCTTTTCCATGCGCACCCGCAAAATTATAATCGCTATTATCAAAACAGCCCCATAGAACAAAGGCGCGAACTGTTTGATTTTGGTGATTTTTCTACGGAGAAAAAACTGGCCGACATTGCAATTTATGCCGATATTCACAGGGCATATTTGCAAATGCTGGATACCGGATTTCTTATTAATGTCGGGAGTGTCGGCAACCCGTTGGAAATACCCGAAGCGTCCTATGTCATGCTTTCGGGCGACGAGAGTAGCGGTTTTGGTGTGGAATTTGTGCGAGTAAAATATGACATCGAAAGAGCCGTTGCCATGGCAATTGAAGCTAATGTGCCCGACCTTGACGGGTATATATCGGAGCTTAAAACGGCTAAGTATTTTCGCCGTGGTTAAGCAGACTGGAGGTGCGAGATGAGAAAAGTATGTTTGTGTATGTTCGTTTTCATGTTGCCGCTATTTATTACAGCGTGTGTGCATGATACGAATTATGCAGAATTCGAACGTATGCCGATATACGATGCTTCGGTATTGCATCAGGCGGGATACTACACGCCGCCGCAGGAATCACAACCACAGCCAATAGAAACGGAGCAGCAGTTTGCTGACTCACCGCAAACATCTGCCCAATTGTCGCAAGCCAAATTTCCCGGCAGAATTGCAATGATCACAGAATCACGCTGGGGCGCAAACGAGCAATATATCGCTGCCACGGGGCTGGTAGAAAAACATGGCTCTGATAAGATTATCCATATCAACGCGCCGGAACTTTTTGGACGCAATAGGCTGGAATATGCCGCAACCATTGCGGAGCAGATTATCCAAGATAGCGACATACGTGTTTTAATTATTAACCCCGCAGAAAATGGCGCGGACGATCTTGTTTCTTTGGTGTGGGCGCAAAGAAGCGATATTTTTGTGATATATATAGAAGACAGGTACCGCGAATCAAGCGACGTCTCCATGGCAGATTTAGTTTTGGGCATTAACATGCTTGAAATGAATGCTGCATTCCCCGCACAGGCGCAAAGGCTTGGAGCCGAAGCAATTATCTTTTTTGCTATAGATGACTGCTGGGACGGCATTTGTTGCAGCCAAGCCCGTAATATAATACGCCCAAAATCCGAAGCAATTGGTTTGAATTTTGTGGAAATATTCAGATGCCGCTATACAATTGGGTGCGGTTCTAGCTTGGCTATGTATATGACGGAAACGATGCCAGCATTAATTGAAAAATACGGGCAAAATATAGCCTTTGCCGGTTTATGCGACGAAAGGTTTTTATGGAGTTTCCCCGGCAACGGCACAATTTACCCAACATCACTAATCGTACCGCCATCGCCGCAGTTTGTTGCGCAAGGGTTGTTTGTGCCCAGATTGCGTGATATGGCGCTTGAACGGTTTTTTGACAAAAACAACACGGCACTTATTATCGCAGAGACAAGAAAGGCCCTTGCAGAACGGAATCTGCTGGGCAGAATTTCTACATGGCCCGTTTCTGCAAATACTATGCTCACATACGCCGCTGTGGAATACGGCATACAATGGATGAACAACGAAGTGCCGCAAATAGACCTTGCGGCTTTAGAGCAAATTATGGTGGGCTTCATCGCAGCTTACTCTGGGGAAGAAGGGCTTGGCGTCACGCTTACCCGGCATTCTCAGAACCATATTTTAGTTTTTATGGATTTTATGACGTACTGATGTGGAGGTAAACGAATGAGCACCGCCAAGCCATATGTCATTATTGTAGCCGGTATCCCTGCATCGGGAAAAACGACTTATGCCAGGCATATATCGGAAAAATTGCAAGTGCCATTTATTGGCAAAGACGCCATCAAAGAAAAGCTGTACGATGTTATACGCTATGACACGTCGCGGCGGGAAAACTCCCAGCTTTACGGGATGGCAAGTTATTCTGTGTTTTTTCATATCGCGGAATGCTTGATGAAAGCGGGCGTTTCTTTCGTATTGGAAAGCAATTTTATACCTGCCTCCGCGGGTGTATTGTTGCCGTTGGTTGAAAAATATGACTATTTACCGCTTACCGTTATGTTTGATGCAGACATGCAGGCGCTGCACAAACGATTTTGTGAACGCGATATAACAGACGAACGCCATCCGGGTTTGGTTGTAAACAGCAATGTGTTTCATGATTTCGACTATTTCAATAGTGCAACGTCACCGCTGCGTGAATTTTGCGTTGGGGAAAAAATAGTGGTGGATACAACAGATTTTTCGGCGGTTGATTATAGCAAAATTGACAGCCTTATCGTGAATTTTATGAAACAGGAGTAAGCTATGGCAAACGAAGCAAAATATCTCATGGCCTTCGACCAAGGGACAACCAGTTCGCGCTGCATTTTGTTTGATAAGGGTGGCAATATCAAATCTGTGGCGCAAAAGGAGCACACGCAAATTTTCCCACAGCCCGGCTGGGTAGAGCATGACCCAATGGAAATATGGTCTAGCCAAATTTCTGTTGCCACAGAGGCAAAAGAGAAAATTGGCGCACATGTGAATGACATCGCCGCCATAGGCATTACCAACCAGCGCGAAACTACAATTGTGTGGAACAAAAACACAGGCAAGCCCGTGTACAACGCTATTGTATGGCAATGCCGCAGAACGTCGGAATATTGCGACAGCCTAAAAGCAAGCGGATTTGACAAAGCCATAAAAGAGAAAACCGGCCTGATCGTAGACGCGTACTTTTCCGGCACAAAAGTGCGCTGGGTTTTGGAAAACGTCCCGGGCGCAAGGGATGCCGCAGAACGCGGCGAGCTGCTTTTTGGCACGGTAGATTCCTGGCTAATTTGGAACTTGACCAAAGGCAAAAACCACGTGACGGATTACACCAACGCATCGCGCACAATGCTCTTTAATATTCACACGCTCGAATGGGACAAGGATATTCTAAAGGAGCTTAACATACCCGCCTGTATGTTGCCGGAAGTCAAGCCGTCAAGCCATGTGTACGGCACTTCCGACGCAAGCCTGTTGGGTGGCGAAATAAAAATTGCGGGCATCGCGGGCGACCAGCAGGCCGCGTTGTTTGGGCAATGCTGCCACCAAGCAGGCATGGCAAAAAATACTTACGGCACAGGCTGTTTTATGCTTATGAACACGGGCGAAAACGCCATAGACTCCAAAAATGGGCTGTTAACCACTATTGCCTGGGGAGCGGAGGGCAAAGTGGAGTACGCCCTTGAAGGCAGCGTGTTTATAGCCGGCGCGGCAATACAGTGGTTGCGCGATGGCTTGCGTATGATTGATAATGCCGCGTTTACAGAAGCCTATGCCACAAAAGTCGAAGATGCTTACGGGGTGTATGTCGTGCCAGCCTTTGTGGGCTTGGGCGCGCCATACTGGGACCAATACGCCCGCGGCATCATAGTGGGGCTGACTCGCGGCGTAGAAAAAGAGCATTTTATCCGCGCGACGGTAGAGTCGCTGGCATACCAAAGCTACGATGTAATAAAAGCCATGGAAGCGGACGCAGGCATTCAGTTAAAAGCAATCCATGCAGACGGTGGCGCGGCGGCCAATAATTTCCTGATGCAGTTCCAGGCAGATATATTGGACGCGGACGTCATTCGCCCAAAAATAACAGAAAGTACCGCTCTTGGTGCGGTTTATCTAGCGGGGCTTGCGGTGGGTTTTTACACCAGCAAAGCGGATATCAAAAATAATGTAGCCGTGGACAGAGTATTTACACCGCAAATGGATACACAAACAAGAGAAAAACTTGTAGAAGGCTGGAAAGAAGCGGTAAAGCGTTCTTTTGGCTGGGCCAAGTAAAAAAAGGAGAATAACCACTATGAAAATCAGACCGTACCTTACCTTTAACGGCCAATGTGCCGAAGCTATCGCGCTATACAAGCGTGCATTTAATACAGACGCGCAGCAAGTCATGCTTTTTAGCCAAATGCCGCCCATGCCGGATTTTACATTGCCGGACGAATACAAAGATAGGGTTTTGCAAGCAACCATGACCTTTGGCGGCGATTTTATCCGAATGTCAGACTGCGGGCCGGGTCATGCACTTAACCAGCAGGAATCGGAACGGATATCGCTTTCAATTGAGGCCGGTGCGGACGAAATTAAACATGCATTTTCTGTTCTTGCAGAAGAAGGGCGCATAGGAATACCTTTGGCGGAAACATTTTATAGCCCATGCGCTGGGGTAGTATTTGATAAATTCGGCGTTATGTGGAATTTTTCTGCAGTTCAATAGGAGAGGATATGTATGCATAAAAAAGTTATATATATTTTAGGATGTGTATTTTTAGGCGTTGGCATCTTGCTGGGAATTATCGGCGGTATTGTAGATTTTGCAGTCAACAGCAACCGCCGGCGTATTATGGCAGACTATATTCCCGTAACCGCAACAATTAGCGAAATTACCAGAAATCGTGATTGGGATGGCAATGCACGCAATTCGGTATATATTGAATACGAAATAGACGGTGTGATAATGGTTGCACCTCTGCGTTTTTGGAGTTCTAACATGTTTGTTGGCCAGCCTATAAATATATTTGTAAGCAGACAAAACCCGCACGATTTTGCAACTACAGGAATGTTTCATAGGATCCCACTATTGGTATTGCTGGGGCTTATGGTGATTTTTGGCGGCATAGGCTCAGGTTTTTTAATTTACGAAAAGCATAAAAAGCGTAAATTCCAATGGCTGCTGCATTACGGCACACCTGTATGGGCAAACGTACTTGGCACAGATGAAAACTGGAATATACAAGTGAATGGACGCCCTGCTACGGTGTTAGTGGCTATGTATGGCAACATGCGCTTTGTAAGCGGGCCGCTGGATAACAACGACCTGGCCAATATAGGTGAGCATGTGAAAGTACTGCTGGACCCTAGCAATTACAATAAGTACATGTTCGACTTCAAAAACGAGTGCTATCGCGAACCACTGGAATCGCCTGCGCCGCTAACGGAAGTTAATTAGGGCGTGTTCCCACTATAAGAATGCACAGACGGTTGGTTGCAAGCAACCAACATGCGCGTCTGATTTTTCGCAGGTTCAAGTGGTTTTTGACGCGGCGTGCTGGAGGCACGCAAGGAAAAAAGCACGTAGAAGATGCGGAAATATCAGCTGCAAAGATGTGCGTTCGTTAGTGAGAACATGCCCTAGATGTGTAGCCAATATAATGGGCTGCCTCATAGCAAGACAGCCCAGCGTTATTACCCTTCCGCTTTCTTTTTGTTCAAGTTTGCAAAAAGTTTTGCGTGTTCAAGTAAATATTCCTTATCCCCTTCAGACATTTGCGACATGAGCTGAACCATTTTATATGTGATTATGTCTGTTGTTATATTTGCCGGCTCTGCGTTTGTTTCGCCATAAAAGTACGATATGTCAACGCCAAGCACCTCTGCTACCTTGCATAGCCTTGCGGGGCCAACACCTCTGCCGCCACGTTCATACAAATTTATGGTTGTGGGTGACGATATTCCTATAGCGCTTGCCAAATCTGCGGTACTGATGCCCAACTCTATACGGCGTTTGTACATCTGCCAGCCCACTATTAAGTTTTTCAGGTCGGTTGTTGCACTGCTTTTCAAGCGTTGGAAGTACTCTACCACTTCATCTTTAGTGGTTTTTATCCACATTTTATCTTCTGTTGTTTTTAGATTGTCTAAACATTCCAAAATTTTGTCAGAATCCCCATAGAATATAGCTTGCCTGGTGAGAAGGATAGTTCTGTAGGTGATGTAATTCTTTTTCTCGCAGAAGGAAAGAGCCTGTTGCATATACCAGTCAAACTTGGCTTGGATGTCAGCAGGGTTGGCACTGTCATAATATCTGGCGCGAAGAAGTCTTAGAGTAAGGTTGATGTAAAAACGACACTTAGTAAATTCGTAGAGTTCATGGTCAGAAAATTCATTGTCAAGTATACAAAAAGCTTTTTGCATTAACTCTTCGCTCATTGTATAATGCGGTGTACGTCCGATGGCAGAACCCAGCACTTGGATTTCCAGCCAACCCCACTCCGTATTTTTGAGCAACTCAAATATTTGGGTCGCCTCTTCAAGAGCTTTTTCGTAACTATTTTCAATTGCGTCCGCCTGAGTCATCCGATAGTAATGCAATATAAGTTCTAGCTGCAAATCATACCCGCTTTTAGATATGTATGCTTCCAATCGGTTTATATACTTGGCTACATTTTCTATGTCATTGAATGCTAGAAATCCATCAATGAAATATTCCTTTGTTCTCATCTGTATCCCTCCTGTTAAGAAAAGCCCAACATTGTGGGCTATCCAATTACTTATTTAGTCTTATATCCTCCTGGTGGTACGTCTCCACCTTTAGGCGCAGGCCTCATAAGGCCCAAAAATAATGTTAAAAAATACGAATAAAACATAAAAAACCACCCTTCCAATTTCCATTAATCAACTAAATGTTGTAAAAGAATGGTAACAGATTATGGAATTTTTGTCAACAAAATATGCAATCAACATTCCAGGTAATTTATGGAAATAAAATTGAATGATATTATGCTGTTTAACTATGATATACTTGCCCTAACACAAATAAGAACAGAATTAATGCACAATGCATACCAATAAAATTCTATAAAAAGGAGAAAAATCACATGGCATTACAAGATTATATCCGCAAAACAAGGGATTTTTACACAATGAAAAAGAATGCACCAATTTTGCAACACGAGTTCGGTTTTTTCTCGCTAGACCGCTGGATAAAAGAAGGGCATATTACATGCGAAGCTGATATTGGCAAAATATGCAACTTCGATGGCCATGGAATACATTATTTTGGCGGTTTGGGCTGGTGCGAAGCCCCCATGGTACCATATTTTGAAGAAAAAATTTTGGAAGACCGCGGCGATTATGAAGTGGTTCAAGACTATGCGGGGCGGCATGTGCTGTGCTTCAAAGGGCGCAGAAGCGGCTTTATGCCAGAGTATATAGACCACCCTGTAAAAGACCGTGATAGTTGGGAGCGGGAAATTAAATGGCGTTTGTCCCCGGATACGCCGGAGCGTTATAGTTCCACGCATCAAACAGGCGAGCATATGAAGGGCTTAGCTGCCCAAGGCGCAATGATTGGACAAAACGTGATAGGCGGATATATGTATTTGCGCTCGCTGGCTGGGCCAACAGAAATTTTGTACATGGTATATGACGAGCCGGACTTGGTTCATGAAATGATGAAAACCTGGTTTGAAGTGGTGGATACCACCATTGCAAAACACCAGGAATATGTGACATTGGACGAATTGTTCCTTGCCGAGGATATTTGCTACAATATGGGGCCGCTGATGTCCCCGGATATGATGCGGGAGTTTTTGTTCCCATATTATCAACAGTTGATTACTAATATCAAAGCAAGGCAGCTGGATAAAACCAGGCATTTGTACCTGCAAATAGACAGCGATGGAGATTGCCGCCCAGTTATCCCGGTATATCAGGAGCTTGGTGCAGATTATTTTTCGCCAGTAGAAGTTGCCAGCGGGTGTGATGTTGTGGCAATTGCCAAGCAGTACCCCAATTTGCTTTTGCGCGGCGGTTTCGATAAGCGCATTATGGCAAATGGGAAAGATGCTATTGACCGCGAAATTGACCGCATCATGCCGTTTATGACCGAAAGAGGCGGATATATCCCTATGTGTGATCATGGTGTGCCGGAAGAAGTGAGTTTCGAGAATTTTTTACATTATCGCAAGCGATTGAGGGAATTTTAGAATTTCTCTACATGAGAAAGAGGAAAGCCAGTGCGAATAAGGAAATCAAGAGTGTTTTGTTTGGTTATATGTATTGTGGTTATCGTTTTTGCCGGGTTTGTTTTACGCTCGTTATTATATGATGATGTGACATCAATGCACACGCCGGAAGCCGTGCCTGTCGACGAGCGATTACGGCAATTTTTTACCTATATCGAAAGCCGGCAATTTGAGTATGCATACAAAATGCTCACCGGGATAAGCCAAGAAACGATTCCGCGCGAAGATTTCGTTGAAAGAAACCGCAATATTTACGAGGGCATTGGTGCAACAAATTTTGTGGTAACTATCCTCCAAGTGCTTGAAATTGAGGAAAGGCCGGGCAGGAGATTTGTCGATTACAGCCTTCGTATGGATACCATCGCAGGTGAGATAACTCATGATGGGCAAGCCATATTTGAGCGGAACAGTGATAACGAATTCCGCCTGCAATGGAGTTCGCAAATGATTTTCCCTGAGCTGGGCAATGACGATAGGGTTCGTGTAAGCATTTTACCGGCCCAGCGCGGGCACATTTACGACCGTAACGGAGAAATGCTGGCAGGCCCAGGCACTGCTTCCACCGTTGGTTTTGTACCGGGAAGAATGCGTGATGAATATATGGACGAAGATATTGCCACCGTTGCAGAACTGCTGGAGATGACACCGGAGGCTGTAGTCAGAAGGCTTGGGGCTTCTTACGTAAGGGACGATACCTTCGTTTTACTGCGAACCATTTCCAGGGACGCGCAAGAGCTGATTGATGAATTATTGACGGTCCAAGGCATTATGGTGAGCACTGCAACTGTGCGGTATTATCCGTTGGGCAGAAAGGCCGCTCATTTGGTGGGATATATACAAAATATAAATGCGGAAGAATTGGAAGCCCTTAGGGAAGAGGGCTACCATATGAACAGCGTCATTGGCAGAGCCGGCCTAGAGCGTATATATGAAGAACAACTGCGCGCCAGGGATGGACGGGAGATTTTTATCGTGAACAGCGAAGGCACCCGGACAACAACTTTAGCACGGCAGGCCCCTGCAAACGGCAGCAACATACGGCTGACCATTGACGCATATATGCAAAGCCAGCTTTACGATGTGTTTGCTACAGACAAAAGCGCATCTGTAGCCATGAACCCGGTGACGGGTGAAGTGCTTGCGCTTGTAAGCACACCTTCATACGACCCAAACGATTTTGTGCGAGGCATGACCGCACGAATATGGAATGAACTGAACGAGGATGAAAATCTTCCCCTTTTCAACCGGTTTAGGGCAACTTTTAGCCCGGGTTCGACAATGAAAGCCATAACCGCTGCTATAGGCGTGGATACAGGAATCATTGATCCGCTTGAAGATTTTGGGCGTAGCGGGCTGCGTTGGCAACGGGATGAAAGCTGGGGGCGTTTTTTTGTAACCACTGTAACAGACGACTATAGCGGCCCGGCCAACCTAAACAATGCCATGGCTTGGTCTGATAATATCTATTTTGCCCAAGCTACTTTACGGATTGGTGCTGAAACATTTGAAAATGGGCTAAGAACGTTTGGCTTTGGTGAACGGATACCGCTTGAATATGGCCTGTTTTCGTCCAGCATTTCTACAACAGGGTCGTTTGCGTCAGACATACAGTTGGCCGACAGCGGATATGGACAAGGTGAAATACTGATGAATCCCGTACATTTGGCGGTGATTTACGCAGCTTTCGTCAATAACGGCAACATGATACAGCCGTCGCTAATATATGAAAATGCTTATCTATTACGGACTTGGATACCTAATGCTTTTTCATCGGAAACCACAAGAGTGGTTCTGGATAGCCTGATATTTTCTGTTGAATATGGGACAGGCCGCCCTGCAAGAATCCCCGGAACTGCCCTAGCTGGTAAAACAGGCACAGCAGAAATAAAATTAACACAAGATGATACAACAGGAAGAGAACTTGGCTGGTTTGTTTTGCTTACCGCAGACGAAAATGCCGAAAATCCCTTACTTGTCGTTTCAATGGTTGAAGATGTACAGGACAGGGGCGGAAGCGGTTATGTCGTTCCTAGGGTTGCGTCGTTGTTTCATTAAAAAAATGCCCCTTGGCTTTGGGGCATCTCAAGCTGTGGACAAAGTACAATTTAGGACAACGAGCGAACAGTGTTCGCCCGTGTTTTTAGGGTTTGCCTTCACCATTTTATTCAA
>Ga0123355_10008949_pt1 | contig 15170 bp, 14 predicted proteins | sample TergutEmb28metaG_3_FD_89872 | JGI IMG/M metagenome (GOLD analysis project Ga0123355, IMG submission 89872) | Embiratermes neotenicus P1 segment gut microbial communities from Petit-Saut dam, French Guiana - Emb289 P1 | ecosystem: Host-associated > Arthropoda: Insects > Digestive system > Gut ...
AGGCCTGTTGCTTGGACTCGTAAATGACCCGCTGGACGTGCGGGAGCGCCGATAGCTCGTTGCGGACGCGCGTGACGGCGGCGTCGCTCGCGTTCGTCTGCATATAGACATCGACGAACACCCGGCTGCGGACGCTGTTGGCCGCTCCCTGGGTCGCCTGCACGATCGGGATGAACACCCCGACGACGATCAGCGTCACGACTACCGTCGCGCCGGCGGCAAAGCTCGGCGCGGCGTTGCGGCGCATAGCTCGCAGCGCCTCCTTGATGAAGAAGCCGAAACGCACTAGACCCCGTCGGGGCGCTCGCCGGTGCCGCGCATTCGCTGGGCGAACTCGCGCGTCGACTCGTCACGCGCGTACAGCCCGGCCGCCTCGTCGCGCACGATCCTGCCGCCTGAGAGCTCCAGGACGCGGCGTCGCATCTTGTCGACCATCACGTGGTCATGGCTGGCCACCAGCACCGTCGTGCCGGTCCGGTTGATCCGGTAAAGCAGCCGCATGATGTCGATGCTCGTCTCGGGGTCGAGGTTTCCGGTCGGCTCGTCGGCCAGCAGCAGCGGCGGGTGATTGACGAACGCCCGTGCGATCGAGACGCGCTGCTGCTCGCCTCCAGACAGCTGATCGGGGTAGTTGTGCAGCTTCGTCGACAGCCCGGTCATCCTCAGGATGTCCGGGACCTTCGCCCGGATATCCCGTCGCGAGTGCCCGGTGACCTGCAGCGCGTAGGCGACGTTGTCGTACACGTTCCGGTTCGGGAGCAGCTTGAAGTCCTGGAACACGACGCCAATGTTCCGCCGGTAGTGCGGCACCTGCCTGCGCCTGACCGCGGAGATGTCGTGGCCGGCGACGCGGATCATGCCCGCAGTCGGCTCGAGCTCCTTGATCAGCAGGCGCATCAGCGTCGACTTGCCGGAGCCGGTCGAGCCGACCAGGAACACGAACTCCTCCCGGCCGACCGAGAAGGTCGCCTGATCGAGTCCGGTATCGCCGCTCGGATACCGCATCGAGACGCCCCGGAACTCGACCACCGGCGTGGTGCCGGCGGGCAGCGAGGGGCGCTTCAGCTTGGGTCCGGTCCCGGCTGTTTGGCGTCCGATGGGCGCCTGCGCGATGCGCCGGCGGCCACGGGCCTTGGGGTCTGAGCTAGGCATACAGCTTCGGCAGACTAGCGGGCAGGTCCTGCACGCAATGTTGCGGGGTCGTGCCTGCAAGGGGATTTGCAGCGGGACTCTTCGGCGTGGCCGGCACTGGATCTCGCCGCACCGGCGACCGGTACCGTGTTCTTCCTGATGCCAGAAATCAGGACAACAGTCCTCGCCAACGGGCTGCCAATGCACCGGATTGCAACCCCCGGCACGCAGGCGCTGACGCTGCTGGTCGCGTTCGACGCGGGCGCCCGCACCGAGCGCCCCGAGGAGAACGGGATGGCGCACTTCCTCGAGCACCTGGTGTTCAAGGGCGGCGAGAAGTACCCGACATATCGCGACGTCAACGGCGCCGCCGAACGCAACGGTGCCGTGCTCAACGCCTATACGAGCCACGATCTGGTCGCCTTCCACATCACCGCCCGCTCGACCCGTGCGCGTGAGGCGGCCGACCTGCTGACCGACTTCGTCGGGCGCCCGCGGCTCGACTCCGACGAGCTTGACCGCGAGCGCGGCGTCGTCGTGCAGGAGATCGCCCGCTACAACGACCAGCCGGCGTCGATCGCCGAGCACCTGATCGACGAAGCGGTGTTCGGCGATCATCCGCTCGGCCGGCCCGTGCTGGGCACGACCGAGCACCTGCAGGAGACCTTCACGCGGGACGGGATCCTCGGGTTTCGCGGCCGTCAGTGGGCGCCGTCGCGGGGCGGGGCGTTCGCCGTCGGCAACCTCGACGCGCTGCCCGACGACGCCGAACTCGAGGAGTTGTTCGGGCGCTTCCCCGCGATCGACGCGCCGGGGCCGTACGAGCCGGCGCCGGCGCTCGTTCCCCGCATGCTGGTCACGGAGCGGGACTCCAATCAGTCGCACCTGCGGATGTCCTACCGCCCGCAGATCGAGGTCACCGACCCGAGCCAGCGCTCGGCACTGGTGATCTACTCGACGCTGCTCGGCGGCTCGATGGGCTCGCGACTGTTCGACGAGATCCGCGAGCAGCGGGGGCTCGCCTACTCGGTCAGCTCCTACCCGCACGCCTACGCCGACATTCCGGTGCTGCAGCTGAGCGCGGGCCTGGAGAGCGGCAAGTGCATCGAGGCCTACAGGCGGATGCGGGAGATCGTCACCGAACTGCGGGAGCAGGGGCCGACCGAGGAGGAGGTCGAGCGCGCGCGCGCATTCGCCGCCGGGGCACGAGCGATCGCTTTCGAGAACACGGGCGCGATCGCGCGCAACGCGGCCGGACAGTCGATCGTGTTCGGCCAGTCGATCGATCCGGGCGACGTGATCGCCCGGCTGGACGCAGTCTCGATCGAGCAGGTGACCGAGGTCGCGCGAGGGATCGCCGACGAGCTGTCCGTCGCCTGCGTCGGACCGCACACGGTGCAGGAGTTTGAGTCGGCGTAGCCGGGCGTCCCTGACGCTCGCACTGGTCGCGTCGGCTATCGCCGTCGCCGGCTGGGGCGGGCTCGCCGACGCCTCACTGCGCTCGCCGGCGCTCCAGCATCTGCAGTTCCTGCTGAACGCCGCGCTCAAGCCCGAGGGCGCCAACGTCGGCGTGCTCGTGCAGGACCTCGGCGGCGGGGAGACGCTCTACACCCGGAACGCGGGCGTCGCCTACCCCCCTGCCTCGGTCGAGAAGCTCTACACCTCGGCCGCGGTGCTGATGATGCTGGGCCCGAATGCAAAGCTCCACACCGACGTGCTGGGCACGGGACACCTCGGCCCCGGTGGCGTCTGGTACGGCAACCTGTATCTCCGTGGCGACGGCGACCCGACCTTCGGCGACGGCGGCTTCAATCGCGTGTATGAGGACGGATACGGCCCGACAGCCGCCGAACTGGTCGGGCAGCTCGCCAGGGCGCGGATCCGCCGCGTGACCGGCTTCGTGTACGGCGACGAGTCGCTGTTCGACTCCGACCGCGGTGGCCCGGCGACCGACAATGACGCCGACGTCCCGGACTACGGCGGCCAGCTGAGCGCGCTCGTCTACGACCATGGCGCGAGCGCGCGCGGGTATCCCCCACCCGTGTTCGCGGCGCGCGAGCTGGTGGCGACGATGCATGCCGAGCGGATCTCGGCGCGGCTCTGGCGCCGGGCGGCGCGGACGCCGCCTGGCGCAAGAGTCCTCGCGACCGCGGCCTCCCCCCCGATGTCGGTGCTGCTGCGCTTGATGGATGTGCCCTCGGACGATCTGTTCGCCGACCTGCTCGACAAGCAGTTGGGTGCGCGCTTCTTCCACGAGGGCACGCTGACGGCGGGCGCGATCGAGATCCGCCAGGCGGTCGCCGAGAAATATGGGATCACGCCGAGGATCCTCGACGGCTCCGGACTCGACAAGAAGGACCGCTCGGAGCCGACCCAGATCGTCGAGCTGCTGCGCAAAGCGTGGGGCACCCCGATCGGGAACCAGCTGACAGCCGCGCTGCCGGTCGTCGGCAAGTCCGGCACGGTGCAGGAAGTCGGATTGCACACTCCCGCGGTGGGCAGATGCGTCGCCAAGACCGGAACCCTTAACTACGTCACCAACCTCGCCGGTTACTGCAACGCGGTGGGGGGTCACAGGCTCGCGTTCGCGATGATGATCGACGGACCCGCCAACTGGCAGGCGCTCGCCGCGCTGGGCCGCGCGGTCGGCGCGATCGCCGGATATTGACCGACGCCGCCGGGCGCGGCGACAATTCCTGACGTGAGCGTCACCGCGGGCCTGAACCGCTCCGAGCTGCGCCGCTATCTGCGGCGCGTTGCCGACCGGTGGCCGATCGACGCCGCATATCTTGGCGGCGCCAGGGTCGCCGACGAACGCGGCGCCCCGCCCCAGCGCGAGCGCGGCCCCGAATTCGTCGTCGTGCTCGTGTCACCCTCGTTCGCCCAGGTTCCCTGGCTCGAGCGCGTTTACGTCGCCGGGTCCTTGTGGGACGGGCTCGAGATGGGCGACACGGCCGAGGTCCACTGCTACACGCCCTCGGAATTCCAGCGCAAGCAGGGGCAGCTGACCCTGGTTCGCGACGCCGTCTGGCACGGCATCGACCTGCTGGCCGAGGCGGCCTAATCGCCGCTGCTGGCCGGCTCCCAGCCGATCGCGACCATCCGCTCGATCGGCAACCGCGCCCGCTCGGCGACGCTGGGATCGACCTTGACCTCGTGGACCCCGTCGCGCAGCGAGTCGCGCAGCTTCGGCAGCGTGATCATCTTCATGTACCGGCACGAGGCCGCCTCGTTGGCGGCGATGAAGTCGAGATCCGGTGCGGTCTCACGCAGCGGGTACAGAATCCCGGTCTCGGTCGCGACGATCGCGGTGCCGTGGTCGCCCTGATGTTCGCGCGCGTAGGCGAGCATCCCGCCGGTCGAAAGCATGTGCACGCCCTCCGCGTCGACGTCGCCGGCGGCCACGTACTCCATCACGCTGGTAGAGCACCCGCACTCGGGGTGGATCAGGAACTCGGCGCCGGGGTGGGCGGCGCGCACGGCGTTGATGTCGTCGGGCCTGATCCCGGCGTGGACGTGGCACTCGCCGTCCCAGACGTGCAGCCCCCGGCCGAGCGTCCGCTCGACGTAGGCGCCGAGGAACATGTCGGGCCCGAACAGGATCTCGGTGTCGTCGCCGTGCTCGCGGAGGATGTGCTCGACGACCTCGACCGCGTTGGCCGAGGTGCAGCAGTAGTCGGTCTCCGCCTTGACCGCCGCCGTCGTGTTGACGTACATGACGACGATCGGGGGGTGGGCGGGATCGAATTCGGCTTTCCACTCGCGCAGCTGCTCGGCGGTGATCGACTCGGCCAGCGAGCAGCCGGCGTCGAGGTCGGGGATCAGGACCCGTTTGTCGGGGGACAGCACCGACGCGGTCTCGGCCATGAAGTGCACGCCGCAGAAGACGATCGTGTCGGCGTCGGCGGCCGCCGCCTGACGGCTGAGCCCCAGCGAGTCGCCGACGAAGTCCGCCACCTGCTGGATCTCCGGAAGCTGGTAGTTGTGGGCGAGGATCACCGCGCCCTGCTCGCGCGCGAGCGCCCGCACCTCCTCCTGGAGGAGGGGGATGTTCTCCAGCATCAGCGGCCCGTCCGACGCAGTCTCAGTGCCCAGCATTGGCAGGTTCATGGCAGGAGTTCCAAAAGCATCGACAGATCAAGCGACGGGGCGCTGTGGGTCAGCGCCCCGACTGAGATGAAGTCTACGCCGGTGCTCGCGACCTCCCGGATCGTCTCCAGGGTGAAACCGCCGCTCGCCTCGAGCTCGGCCCGGCCGGCGACGTGGAGGACGGCCTGCCGCAGGCGCTCGGGGGTCATGTTGTCGAGCAGGATCCGCGGCGCCCCCGCCGCGAGCGCCTGATCGACCTCGCCGAGGTCGCGGCACTCGACCTCGAGCGGGAGCCCCGGCGCGTGCGCGCGGGCCAGCCTGACCGCCTCGGCGACGCCGCCGGCGAGCGCCGCGTGGTTCTCCTTGATCAGGATCGCGTCGTACAGGCCGATCCGGTAGATGCTGCCGCCGCCGGCGGCGACCGCCTGCTTCTCCAGCAGCCGCAGCCCGGGGGTGGTCTTGCGGGTGTCGAGGATCCGCACGCCGGTCCCGGCGACAGCCTGCACGCAGCTGGCCGTCAGCGTCGCGACGCCCGACAGCCGCTGCAGGAAGTTCAGCGCCGTGCGCTCGGCGCCGAGCAGGGCGCGGGCCGAGCCCGTCACCTCCAGCACCGGCCCCCCCTCCCGCCACTGGCCCTCGGGGCCGGTGCGGACGATCGCGACCCCGGGATCGAGCGCCCTGAAGGTCGCCTCGGCGGCGTCGAGCCCGAACACCACCCCGGGCGCCTTCTGGGTGATTGCGGCGTGCGCCCGGACGTCGATGCCGACCGTCGCCTCGGCGGTCACATCGCCGCTACCGAGGTCCTCGGCCAGCGCCCTGGCGACGATCTCGGAGAGCTGCTCGGCGTCCACCGCCGCCAAGGATACGCGGGGGGCCCCGCCAGGCCCCCCGCGTAACAACCTACTTCACGTAAACGGCGAAGAAGTCCCGGTCGTCGGGCGTCAGATAGCGCTGCGGGCCCTGCATCATCCCCGGCAGGATGTTCGCGGCGCCCTGGGCGTTCGGCCCGCGGTAGGTGATGAAGCTGGGCCACTCGGCGTTGATGTCGAGCTCCATCGCGCGGACCGCCCCGGCGTGGATCATGATCGCCGCCAGCGAGGCGACGGTCTGGTAGTTCGCGGCCGCGTAGATCAGGTTCCCGTGGCTGTCGACGCCGACCGCCGAGCGCCAGACCTGGATCGCGTTGCCGAGCGTCGCCCCCCACTCGGGGCCGCTCGACAGGTTCGGGTTGGGCTGGCCGTTGTCGACGATCAGCGGCAGGTTCTGACGAGCGTAGACGACGTTGCTGGGCGCGACCGAGGGTCCGGTCCAATCGACCACGTCGACGCGCCCGCTGTCGTAGCGCAGGATCGTCGCCTCCCCGTCCTTCATCGGCGCCCAGGTGTGGTGCTGGAGCACCACCCCGCCGCCCGAGTCGGCGAGCTGGAAGGCGCTGTTGAAGGTCGCGACGAGCCGCGGGCGCTGGCCGGTTGGCACCTCCATCGGGCCGCGCGAGGGCAGCGCGACCGCGGGCTCGACGCGTCCCGGGTACAGCCAGGTGGAGGTCAACGTGTGGTCGATCCATGCAACCCCCGCGACCAGCTGCGGATACGAGGGATCGCTGCGGAAGCTGGTGATCAGGACCGGCGGCCTGGTGATGCCGTCGCCGCTGAAGGTCGAGCGCCAGACGCCCTCGCCGGCGAGCGCCGGGTGGATCAGCGGCGCGATCGCGGGCGGGTGATACGCGGGGACCTGCTTGACGACCGGCGCCCCGGTCTGGGCCGGCGTCGTGCTTTGACCGGCCTGCCCGTTCTCGGCGACGACCTGGCCGGCCTGATGCGGCAGCGTCTTCCGCGCCGGCCCGCCCTTCGAGGGCGCATTCCACGAGTAGTAGATCGTCTCGATCTCGTTGACGAGCCCGCGCAGTCCGTTGTCGCGAAGCCACTCGACCGTACGTATCCCCAGCGGGAGACTCGACGTCTGCGCCATCGACAGGGCGTAGGAGATCAGGCCGAACGCCAGCGCCAGGCCAGCGGTGAGCACGGCGATCCGGCGCAGCCTCGCGACCCGCGCGTGCGCCCGACCCCGGGGTCGGACCCGCAGCGGAGGGGTCTCAAATTCGAGCATTAGCAGGTACCTTCCGCGGGAAAGTCGCAGTTCCGTCTAAATGGCAAATTAGAGTTTGCTGATCGCATCTGACGGCACCCGTTTAGATGGACCGCTAGCGTAGCCGCGGCAAATGCTTGAACAGGCCGGAATCGCCGCCCCCGTCGTCCGCAGTCCTCGATCCTTCGTTCGAGCCCTGGTAACGACCGCGCGTCCGCAGCAATGGGTCAAGAACGCCCTGGTCGTGGCTGCCGCCGGCGCGGCCGGGGCGCTCGGGCACGACGACGTCCCGGCCCGGGTCGCGGCCGCGTGCGCGGCGTTCTGCCTGCTGGCCTCGGGGATCTACGCGATCAACGACGTCCGCGACGTCGCCGAGGACCGGCTGCACCCGCGCAAGCGCCTGCGTCCGGTCGCGGCAGGCGAGATCGCACCGTGGGCAGCGCTCACCGCCGGCGTCACCGCGATCGTGGTGGGGCTGGCCGCGAGCGTCCTGATCACCCCGCTGCTGGGGCTGGTGTCGCTCGGGTACGTGACGCTGACGCTCAGCTACACGCTCGTCTGGCGCCACCTCGTCGTGCTCGACATCCTCGCGGTCGCCGGCGGCTTCGTGCTGCGCGCGATCGCCGGCGGCGTGTCGGCGAACGTCCCCCTGTCGCCCTGGTTCATCCTGGTCGTGACGCTGGCGGCCGTGCTGGTGGCGACCGGCAAGCGCCGGGCCGAGCTGCTGCGGGCGCAGCGCGGCGACGCGCCGCGGCGGCGTGTCCTCACCCACTACAGCGACGCGGCCCTGCGCGCCGTGCTGGCGCTCAGCGCGGCCGGCGCGTTCGTGGCCTACTGCCTGTGGGCGTTGGAGGTGCCGGTAAGTTCCGGCATCCCCTGGCGGCCGCTGACGATCCTGCCGTTCGCGGCGGCGATCCTCCGTTACGTCCTGCTGGTGCGCGCCGGTGACGGCGAGGCGCCCGAGGAGCTGCTGTTCGGCGACCGCCAGCTGCAGATCGCGTCGATCGCGTGGCTGGCGCTGTTCGCCCTCGAGGTCAATGCCGCGGGCTGACCGGCCGGCCGGTTGGCTGTCTGCTGCGAAGCCGGACCGTGTCTGTGGATGGGGCGGCGGCCAGCGGGTCCCGGTGTGGCGCTGGCTGCCCGCCGACGCGGCCGCGCTCGGGGCCTCGCTCGGCCCCGACCGCGGGCCGACCCGGCCCGGCGCGATCGCCCGAGGCCGCGGCCGCAGCTACGGTGACGCGGCCCAGTGCAGCGGCGGGGTCGTGATCTCGACCGCGCGTCTCGACGAGCTGCGGCTCGATCCCGAGGGGGCGACCGTGACCGCCGCCGCGGGTGTGACGCTGGCGCGGATCCTGACCGAATGCGTCCCGCACGGACTGATCCTGCCGGTCGTCCCCGGCACCCAGCACGTCACCGTCGGCGGCGCGATCGCCAGCGACGTGCACGGCAAGAACCACGGGTTCGCAGGCGCCTTCGGACGGCACGTCGAGGCGCTCGGGCTGATGACCGCCGCCGGCGAGCTGCTCGAGCTGACGCCCGACACCCCCGGAGGCCTGTTCGACGCCACCGTCGGCGGGATGGGCCTGACCGGCGTGATCGTCTGGGCGCGGATCCGGCTCGCGCGGGTCGCGAGTTCGCAGCTGTCGGTCGACACCGACCGGGCCGGGTCACTGGACGAGGCGCTGGCGCTCCTCGCGGGCCCGGGAGGGCCGCATCGCGTCGCCTGGCTCGACCTGCTCGGTCCCGGCACGGTTCGCGGCGTCGTCACGCGCGCCGACCACGTGGCGGCCGACCAGGTGCCCGCCGGCGACGACCCCCCGCGCGCCACCCGGCGCGCGCGCATCGCGATCCCGCCCGGGTGGCCGGCGTGGCCGCTGCGGGCAGAGACGGTCCGGGCGTTCAACGCACTTCATTACCGGCTGACGCCGCGCGCCCAGCGCGGTCAGGTGATTGGCTTCGCCGAGCACATGTTTCCGCTGGACGTGGTCGCCGCGTGGCCGCGGCTGTACGGCCGCGAGGGCTTTCTGCAATACCAGCTGGTCGTTCCGTCCGGCGCCGAGCGGACCCTGGAGGACGTGATCGACGACCTGCGCCGGGCCCGGGTCCCGACCTTCCTGGCGGTTCTCAAGGACATGGGCCCGCCGAGCAGCGGCCCGCTGTCGTTCCCGCTGACCGGCTGGACGCTGACGCTCGACGTCCCGCGCCGGGCCGCCGGGCTCGACGCCGCGCTCGACCGCTGCGACGAGCTCGTCGCGGCCGCCGGCGGTCGCGTGTATTTCAGCAAGGACGCCCGGCTGCGGCCCGAGGTGACGGCCGCGATGTACCCGCGGCTGGCGCAGTGGCGGGCGCTGCGCGACGGGATCGACCCCGACGGCGTCTGGCGCTCGGACCTCGCAGTCCGGACGGGACTGGTGAGCTGAGCGATGTCGACGGACACCCCAGTGCAGCCGCAAACCCAGACGCAGCCGACCCGGCGGGTGCTGCTGGTCGGCGGCACCTCGGAGATCGGGCTCGCGATCCTGCGACGCCTGGCCGCCGACGGACCGATCCGGCCCTACCTGCTGGGCCGTGATCGCGAGCGCCTCGACGCGGCGCTCGCGGCGCTGCCGGCGCCGGGGTTCGAGCCCGGCGAGGTCGGGCTGCTCGACGCCGACGATCTCGACGCGCACGAATCCGCGATCGCGACCGCGTTCGAGCGCGGCGGGCCGTTCGACGTGGTGATCATCGCGGTCGGGGTGCTCGGCGCCCAGCAGGGGCTCGACGCCGATCGCGAGGAGGCGCTGCGGGTGATGCGGGTCAACTTCGTCGGCTGTGGCTCGCTGGTGCTCGCCAGCATGCGTTCGCTCCGCAGCGCCGGTGGCGGCACATTGGTCGTCCTGTCGAGCGTCGGCGCCGAGCGGCCGCGGTCGGAGAACCCGGTCTATGGGGCCGCCAAGGCGGGGCTCGACTCGCTCAGCCAGGCTCTCGCGGATGCCGCCCGCGGAGACGTCAGGGTGCTGGTCGTGCGGCCGGGGCACGTCCGCACGCGGATGACCGCCGGGCTCCCGTCGGCGCCGTTTGCGACAACGGCGGAGGCGGTCGCCGAGGCAACCGCCGCCGGCCTTGCGTCAGGTGCCCATACCGTCTGGGTGCCGAGTACGCTCCGGTACGTGTTTTCGGCGTTGCGCCACGTGCCGAGGCCCATCTACCGGAGGCTGCCGCTGTGAGAAGGCGCGAGCTCAGAGGCGACCTGCTGATCGCGGTCCTGCTGGTGATCCTGCTGCTGATCCTGTTCGGCGTCGCGTTCGTCGGAGCGCTGGCGCTGCTCGTGCTGCTCGTCTTCGCCGCCCACCTCGGCTGGCACGCTACGCGTCAGCACCAGCGTCGGCCGGCGCGTCGGCCGTCTCGCCCGCCAGCACCCGAATCGTCCGAAACGTCGGATCGGCTGCGCCGTGCAGCCGCGCTCCCACAGTCGTCAGCTCGCGCAGGTAATCGACGACATCGGCGGTGACGCGCTCTCCCGGCAGCAACGTCGGGATCCCGGGCGGGTAGCCGGCGATCGACTCGCAGGAGATCCGGCCGACCGCCTGATCGACCGGCACCGCCTCGCTGACGCCGAGGAACGCCTCACGCGGGGGGATCGCGGTCTCGTCGTCGCGGCCGGCGGGTGGGGGTGCGACGGCGGGCAGCACGTCGGGCTCGATCGTCGGCGCGATTCGGCGGACCGTCTCGCCGAGTTCGTGGGCGACGCGCTCGAGTGCGTCGAGCGGCTGCGCGATCCCGAGCACCAGCACCACGGTCGCGTGCGTCGCCAGCTCGGGGTAGATGTCGAACGAGGCCCGCAGCGCAGCCGCGACCTGGTAGCCGGTGAGGCCGGTGCCGCGAACGTCGATCACGATCCGCAGCGGATCCCAGCCGGCGATTCCGGGGCTTCCGACCATCCCCTCGCCGACGACGCGGCAGCCCGGGATCTCGTCGATCGCGGCCCGCGCTCCGGCGGCGGCGCGGATCGTCCGGTCGAGCAGCGCCTCGCCGTGCACCGCCAGCTGGCGACGCGCCGCGTCCAGCGAGGACAGCAGCAGCGCGTTCGGGCTGGTCGAGCGCACCAGCCGGATCGCCCGGTCGACGGCGCCGATGTCGACGCGGTCGCCGTCTGAGACCAGCAGCATCGCCGATTGGGTCATGCTGCCGACGATCTTGTGGGTCGAGGCGAGCATCGCGTCGGCGCCGAGCTGCAGCGGCGAGCGCGGGAGCTCAGCGTGGAAGCCGAAGTGCGCCCCCCAGGCGCAGTCGACGACCAGCGGAACCCCGGCGGCGTGCGCGGCCTCGGCGCAGCCGGCGACGTCAGCGGCCATCCCGTAGTAGGTCGGGGAGACGATGAACGCGGCCTGGATCGGGCCGTTGCGCGACGCCCGCTCGAGCGCGCCGGCGAGCGTCTGCGGCTCGACCCCGTGCGCCATCCCCAGCTCCGGGTCGTACACGGGCTCGACGAAGCTCGGCAGCCCGCCCGACAGCACCAGCCCGTCGATCAGGCTCGTATGCGAGTTGCGCTGGACCAGCACGCGGCTCCCGTTCCGCCCGCCCCGCGCCAGCGCCAGGCACAGCGCGTGGTTGCCCTGGGTCGCGCCGTTGGTCAGAAACCAGCACTGGCGCGCGCCGTAGGCCTCGGCCGCGAGCACCTCCGCGCGCTCATACGGAGTCGGCGACGGGCCGACGTCGATTCCCTCGATGTCCTGTGGCAGATCGAGCAGCAGCGCCCGCTCGCCGAGGGCGCTGCGGAGCCCGGGGTCGGCGCCGGCGCCGCCCTTGTTCCCCGGCACGTGGAAGCGCGTGGAGCCGCGGAAGCCGTACGCGGTTACCGCTTCGAGATACGGGGTCGTCGGCTGCCGCGGCAGCTCACGCGCCATTCGCGGCCTTCAGCTCATGCCGCATTCGCAGCCTTCAGCAGGTAGGCGCGGACGAATCCATCGAGGTCGCCGTCCAGCACCCGATTGGCGTCCCCCATCTCGAAGTCGGTCCGGTGGTCCTTGACCATCGTGTACGGGTGCAGGACGTAGGAGCGGATCTGCGAGCCGAAGTTGACGTCCTGGGCCTCGCCGCGCTCGCGCGCGATCTCCTCGCGGCGCTCGCGCTCGGCGCGCTCGGCGAGCTTCGAGCGCAGCATCGCCATCGCCTCGGCCTTGTTGGAGGACTGCGAGCGCTCGTTCTGGCACTGCACCACGATCCCCGTCGGCCGGTGGGTGATCCGCACCGCCGAATCGGTCTTGTTGACGTGCTGCCCGCCGGCGCCGCTGGCGCGATAGGTGTCGACCTGCAGGTCGTCCTCGTCGATCTCGATCTCGCCGACGTCCTCCACCACCGGTGATACCTCGACCCCGGCGAACGACGTCTGCCGGCGGTTCGCGGAGTCGAACGGAGACAGGCGCACGAGCCGGTGGACGCCCTTTTCGCTGCCGTACAGGCCATACGCGTTGTCGCCGCGGACGCGGAAGGTCGCGGACTTGATCCCCGCCTCCTCCCCCGGCGAGGCCTCCAGCAGCTCGACCTGGAAGCCCCGCTTCTCGGCCCAGCGCATCTCCATCCGCAGGACCATCTCGGCCCAGTCCTGGGCGTCGGTGCCGCCCGCGCCGGCGTTGATCGTGACGAGCGCGTCGCCGGCGTCGTAGCGGCCCGAGAACAGCCGCTGCTCCTCGAGTTCCTGTAAGCGCGCCTGGACGGCGGCGACCTGCTCCTCGAGCTCGCTAGCCAGCGCCGGATCCTCGGCCGCCAGCTCCGCCAGCCCCTCGAGATCCTCGACGTCGGATTCGAGCGACCGGAACGTCTCCAGCCGGCGGGACGCGCGCGCGTGCTCGGCGCTGACCCGCGCCGCCCGCTCCTGGTTGTCCCAGAAGCCCGGCTCTCCCATCTGCCCCTCGAGCGCGGCCGTGCGCTCGCTCAGCGCGACCGGGTCAAAGATAGTCCGCGAGCAGCTTGAGCTGCTCGCGGATTGCCGCGAGGCGCTGGGACAGCGGCTCTGATGGGGCGGTGGCCATCACAGCCAGCCTAGCATTGGTGCGCGCCATGGCCACTACGCCCGAACTTCAGTTCCGGACGATCGACATCGCCGGGATCGAGCGGACCTACTGGGTCCCGGACGGCCAGCCGCGGGCGCCGGCGCCGCTGCTGATCGCCTTCCACGGGCTCGGGATGACCGGGCGCAAGCTGGCGCTGTGGACGGGGCTGGCCGAGCGCGGCCCGGTCGCCGGGTTCGCGACCGCGTTCCCGGACGCGCTCGGGCGCGTGTGGGACGACCACGGGACCGTGCGTCGCGACGGCGGCGTCGACACCGCGTTCGTCGAGACCCTGATCACCCGCCTGCGAAACACGGGAGCGGCCGGCGACCGGCCGGTGTTCCTGGTCGGGCTGTCGAACGGCGCCGCGTTCGCCGAGCGCGTCGCGCGGACCGCGGCGGTCGACGTCTCCGGGGTGGCGCTGGTCGCCGGCACCGCGCGCGAGGCGAGCCGGGACCGGACCCCGCAGCCGCGCCAGCCCGCCGCGGTGCTGGCGATCCTCGGCACGGCCGATACCTCGTTCCCGTTCGACGGCGGCCGCTCACGCTCGAAGTTTCGCCGGCAGGCGAGTCTTCGGGTGCGGCTGGCGCTGTCGGACACCAGCGGCCACGAGGCGGTCGCCGCGCGGACGCTGCTCGACGACTGGTTGCAGGCCGGCGGCGGCGGCGGCGAGCCGGCGGTCGACCGGCTCGAGGCAGCGGCCGGCGACCCGCCGGTCACACGGCTGACCTGGGCCGCGCCGGGTTCCCCACCCGTCGTGCTCTACCGGGTCGAGGGCGGCGGCCACGGCTGGCCGGGCGCCCCCCAGGCGCTCACCGCGAGGTTGTTCGGCCGGATCCCGAACCAATTCGACGCCACCGCGGCGATTCTGGAGTTCGCCCGCCGGACCCTAGGCCTCGGCGCGGGCGCGCCGGCGCTCGAGCGACCATAACTCATGGTCGCGTGTGCCGACGACCGCCCTGGCGCTTGTCCGCGTGCCGGTCGAGCTTGGCCTCGAGCTGATCCAGATCCGGAGCCGGGCCGTACAGCGCCCACCCGCCCTTCACCAGCGGGATCAAGACGATGGTCAGCACCCAAACCGGCCAGAAGTTGCTTTCGGCGCCCGACGCGACCCAGATCGCGGTGCACACTGCGAACAGACACAGCCCTCCCCCGCTCTCCTGCAGCACCCGCCGCTGCAGGTGCCGGCGGCGCTCGGCCACCTCGCGCTTTTGCTCCGCGCGGGTCGCCGGCAGCTTCGGGAGGTCAGCAAGCAGCGCCGACAGGTCGCCCATCGTGCGGGCGGCGTATGCGCGGTTGACCCGCTCATCGAGTTCGTCCTGGTCGAGCCGGCCGGAGCCGAAGTGCTCGCGCAACGTCGCCGCGGCCTGATCGCGGTCGGCATCGGAGGCGCGTAGATCCGATTCCCCCATCTCGCCCCCTCAGGCTACCGTGATCGGCCGCCCGCCAAGTTGACCCGCCAACGGCAGCATCAGCAATAAAGTCCTCGCGTCTATAGCCAACAACCGGCAGGGGGGTATTTCTCATGCGGCGTCTACCGAAGAGGGCCGTGGCGGGGGCGGTCGGGTCACTCGTGTTCGTCGGCGGCAGCGCCTACGCACTCGCTTCGGCGAGCGGTGGAACGGTCACGGCCTGCGTGAACCACAAAACCGGCGTGCTCTACCAGGCGAAGACATGCGCTACGCACGACCGGAAGCTCATCTGGGATCAGAAAGGGCCACCGGGGCCGCAGGGTGCGAACGGTGCACAGGGACAGCAGGGCGCGCCGGGACCACAGGGGCCACAGGGCGCGCCGGGACCACAGGGACCCCAGGGAGTCCAGGGAGCCCAGGGCGA